>Ga0160428_1000088_pt1 | contig 118951 bp, 88 predicted proteins | sample SolpanmetagenomM_FD_108198 | JGI IMG/M metagenome (GOLD analysis project Ga0160428, IMG submission 108198) | Solar panel surface microbial communities from Lawrence Berkeley National Laboratory, California, USA - M | ecosystem: Engineered > Built environment > Solar panel > Unclassified ...
AATATAGCCAAATGTAGACTTTACTAGTCTAGCATGGTCAAAAGATGATGAGACGGGAAATCCATGGATCCTTGTTTCCGGCACGAAAACGAATTACATTCGTATCATTGATGTTGTCGAGGAGACTTGTATTAGAGTAAGTAATCTGGCGTGTTTGTACCAGTCGTTTTCTGAACTGTCTAGAATTTACAAGGCCATGGTGGTGATATAAATGACATTGCCGTCTCACCATTAAAATCAAACATTATAGCATCAGCATCATCAGATCATACAGTACGTCTATGGAGTTTGGATAAAAAGTTTGAGAAACATGCCTGCGTTGCAATATTCGCAAGCCCAGATAGTCATATAGAACCCGTGTTGTCTATAGTAAGTAATGAAAGTCACGTCAGAAATACAATACTGATCAATATGTTAAAGTGCTTTCATCCAAAAGGCGAATACCTTTTAAGTTCGGGCTACGATACTATGATCTTACTCTGGGCTGTACCCGAACTGCCCGAGACACCGTCGGATGATACAAAACAGGTCCATTTCCCACATTTTCAAAGCATAGACGTACATGGTCAGCACGTCGATTGTGTGCGATTCTACGGCGATCTGATACTATCTCACTGCACTGATCCTTTCGATGATCCAGAATGTAAAAACATCCTTCTCTGGAAGATTGATGGTTTTTCGTCTGCAGATCCAATTCCGGAAGATCCAGCCGTACCGGATAGAGCAAAAGCAACAAAATCGGCATATGGAAAGGCATTCCAGCGTCTCCTAACCTTTCAAATCGACACGGGACTTTCTGATCTTTGTTCGTTTTCCCTGTTCAATCGTGCAGGTTACGATTCGTTGTTGACAATGGGTAATAAAAACGGTCAGGTCTTTTCTTGGAATCTTCTACGTCTAGAAGGAGCGGCTAAAGTTCAATCGCAATCGGGAGCTGATGAGGCTGCTATCGCGGATGCTTTCCATCCAATAGACCCACATGATACTACTGACATGCGCTCGACGGACTTAAGACTCAAGAACACAGCTTGGTCCAATTGCGGTACTTGGCTTGTTGCAGTTGGTAGTGGCGGTATAGTTGCATTGTATAAGAGAACATTGGCATGATAATATAAAACTACAGATTTTCGAAGATAAGATAAACTTTTACAACCATTGACCATTATGTCTTTCCATCGTCCTACCCCTTTCTTGTTGCTTCAACAGCCCATCTGCAAGACCGTCACTTCCACTTCCAGTCTTGTCGTCCCCACTTCCACTTCCATTCTTTTCGTCCCCGCTCCCACTCAGAGCGTCTCCTTCGTCTGAACTCAATCTAGCAAATCTCTGATGCCATTCGCTTTGCTCGTACGAGAAAGGACTTTGGCCGTTCTTACCGTACCATAGCGGTTCAGTCAATGCTACATCCCGTACACTTAACCATGGTCGACGAGATTGTGAAGCTAGGTGAAACAAAACGTCAACTTCTTCCAGAGATCTACAGCCTGTCTCTGGATAGAAAAAGTATATGATTGGCACAATTACGAAATTACTATAATCCAATAGATTAGTCACGAAGCGTATCATAAAGAAAGAAAAGGTTGGGATACTCACATGGCCGCAAACGGAATATATGTCTTCCAACCAATCATCTCAAAACAATATGGTACGATGAGCACCACAGCAAAATTACTCAACCAGTTTGCACTTGTCGCTAAAGCATTCGCTGGTCCTCTGACAGGCAACGGTACAAGTTCTACAGCCCATAACCACGACATTCCCTGCCATCCAATGCCGAAAAAGCCTATCGTTACGAATATCATAACAATGAGGACTGTCCTTGTAGCGATAGTGTTAAAATATAACATTATCGCGAGAACAATGAACGAAGCACACATTCCTGAACTCCCAAACATGGTCAACGTTCTTCTACCCCAGAATCTATCAATACCAATGACAGCAACAAAAGATATCAAGAAGAATTCCGTTGCTGCTGACGCGGCTAATATCCTACCTTTCCATCCCAAGACATTAGCTTGACCTACAAACATGAATCCTAAATATTGAATAAACAAATTAATACCAGTCCATTGCTGCATGACTTGTAACATGACTGCCAGTATTATTCTATGAGCATAACGATATTCACCCATCTTGAAAGCCTGTTTCGTCGATCCACTAGCCATTTGTAGAATAGCGTCTTTGATTTGTAAAAACTCGGCTCGTATATCGGGATGATTTGGTTTTACATCATTTAAAGCTGAAAGCACTTTCAATGCTTCTTGTTGTCTACCCTTGAGAATCAACCATCGAGGTGATTCTGGTAATTTAGGCAGGAGAATAAGACAGGGAATGAGGAATATGACTTGGGCTGCCATTGGAAATCTCCACGATGCTGATGTTAATGGTACGAAAGACATGCCGAAATCAATCCAGTATGCCAAAGCGATACCTAATGCTATACATGCACCAGACGAGACAATGAGCATACGCCCTCGTTTATGAGCTTTGGTACATTCTGCTTGCCATGCGGGAGCTGCTGATGTGTTGAAACTTGTATCAATAATCAGCTTTGAACGATTTATATGGTTGATTCACCTACCCATTTCCAAACCCAGCGATAAACCTGCCAACTACATATTGTGGATACGAATACGATGTTGCTTGTATCGCTTTACCGGCCGCCAAGATCAAAATTCCAATCATGAGTGTTCTTTTGCGACCAAGGCTATCTCCAATAAAAACAGCGAGAAGAGCGGCAAAAAAACAGCCAATGTTCCAAGTTGCTACTGTAGCACCTATAGCCCAGTCAGCCGGAAAGAAGACGTTTCAATTCGTATGTTAGTGTACCTTGAATCATAGCAGCACGACCATCATTAGCAACCCCGAGGACTTTTGTATAGTCCATCAGCGGGAATCGTTCTTGAAAGCTACGAATGGTAATAAGACCACCGAGATCCGCTACGATCCATTAGTTAATCATACGTAATCACATCTTGAATGCATGTCTACCTTGACCATATCCGAAAGCACTATGATATAAAATCAACATATTAACATATGACGTGATTGAAAAAAAAAAATACTTACACGAACAAACATGACGCAACGAACGTGATACACGCACTTAGCGACTGTCCACGCAATCCGTAGAAATCATTGAATATAGCCATCGTGCCAGCGACGGCCTCGAGCAAATAACAGTAGAAGCAACAATGATGAAAGCGAAAACAAAGATAGAAAAAAGAAAGCTACAAAAGTGGAGATCTGAAAATCTGTATCGTGATAGCTTGTGCTACTGTACCTTTTAGTGTGTTTCAAAAACTTACTGGTGAGATCGATCTATGGTTCTCAAGAGGTGAACATGGGGTAAAGAACCTTTTTTTATTCGCCGAGCGTACGGAGAAAGATAAATAATCGACAGGGGTGTGGAAGAGATTTACGTTAGCGTGCCAAAAACCTTGCGAACATCTTTATACTCGGCAGGACTGTTGTGTTATTATTACATCGCGATCGACTGCTAGTACTGCATTAATGTTGCTGAAGTCACGATTCCGGATCAACCTCGGGAATTCAAGATGGGAACAACAGTGTGTCATTGGCTGGAAATTAGGAAAAGATTTACAGCAATGTTAGGGTATGTATTTCAGCGTGATGCCAAAAAAACTGATGCCTGTTCTGGCAAAACAAAATGTAACCGATCGAAGTGGGACTCGAACCTAATTAACAAATTAACAAGTGCTCACTGGCGCATGCGTTCCAATGACAAATAACTTACCCACAACCTTTTCCTTGCAGAACCAGGATGAAATCCAGCTAGGAGGGAAACACGCGACCATTGCGCCATCCGACCCGAAAAACAAATTATTTCATCTGGTTTCTCAACCTATGTACGTCCCCAGCCTTACTCGCAGCCCATCTCCAGACCGAACGAGTTTTGACCAGCCAATTCTGCTGGCTGGGGTATATCAAAACGTAACATGCGATACGAAGTCCACTCGATTTTCCGTACTATGATCTGTAGCAGGACTATCTATCACTTATTGCTTTTCTTATTACATAGGATTAGTTGACAAGTTAAATCATGACGTCACCAGAATATCAAGCCCGTAATAACATTATTTGTTCTCTCCGTCAGCTACTCGAAATGTAATCAAGATTGGTCAAGAAAGAGCAGCAGATACGTTTGGAAACATCTGGTTTGCTCAAGTAAGTCTTCTACAATTATTGACCATGGATTTGAAAGGTATGATAGCCCGTGGTGCTTCAAAATTATGTTTGCGATAATATCTCAATAAGATATCCTATCTCTGGCAAGGTCCAATCAAAACTAATGTGCTCCCATAATTCATGAACGGAATTAGTAGATAAACGTTTAGCGCTGACGAAAGGACCTATTCTATGAATTGCAATGGAATAGCTTTTGGTCAGCTAACATGAGCTTCGATAGAGTCGACGGCGGTTATGTTCGATCGCTAGTCATAACCGCTCAGTCACAAGCATGTCTATACGACTTGCTGCTGTCTTTGTGGAGTGTATCTTGAATGCGCTATGACCCTATGCATGGACCCAATAACAATAATATTAAGCCATTTGTACAAATTGTAATCAAGTTTCCAAAGTTGGACAATGCCAAGACATGCGACGTCGTATAGATTAATAATAGGCTTTTAAGGTCAAGCGTGAACCGTTACGACTTTGTGGAGAGCTCTAACGTTTGTCGATCATGACCGTTTTCATACCAGATTTCAGCATGCGATTATTTATAAACTTTTATATCATCTAGATCTCTATACGGTCAGGTCAGATTATGAATATAAGACATTATATTTTTATCTGCCACATCGTTCGGATCTTCCACATAGACATATGGGGATAGCAAAGGCAATGACAAGGACGTGTACCAATAGATGACGGGACGGTCAAGAGTTTGGTAATAAAAGTATTATTAGATACGGAATTTTAAATATATAAAAATGGCGGTTGGATTAGACAGCGCTGTCGGGCTGGGTCCTGTCATGAACAATCCACCCCCTCAAATTTTTGGTCCAAATGCATTACTCAATCCTGAACCGTTCACAGTCAACGATTTCCTTCCGGATGATTATAATGGATATCCTTACGATGATAGCGGTTTTGATGATGGGGGAGATATCGATGGAAACGATCCCAAGCGGAGGAGAATTGCTAGAGCATGCGATTCATGTCGAAAGAAGAAGATTAGATGTGATTTTATACCAGGAAAGACCATTCGCTGTTCACATTGCGAGACTGGCAAGACGGAATGTATATTTACGCAGGTAGAAAAGAAACGACAAGCCCCAAAAGGTGCAAGGTACATTGAAAGTCTGGAGAACAGATTACTGCGAATGGAGAGTCTGTTAAGAACAGCCGGATTCTTGCCCGAGGATGATGGTGGCCGAACAGATCTGGCAACCCTTGAGGAACGTCTCGCACATGGAGTAGACAGACGAAAGTCAACCTTGACTGGAAGTGCAGAAATATTGTCTACAGTAACACCCCGAGAAAATTCACCATTAGTAGGACGAGGAGCTACGCCGCATAGTTTACGAGCCTCGACACCAAAGACCCCTGCAACAGTACACGATATATTGAAGCAGAAATCGCCGGAAAAAGACAGTGAAGTATCGGCAGAGCAAATGTGTTCTTTAGTGACAAATGACGTTGGTGAGACGAGATATATTGGTAAGTCTTTGACACTTCTTGGCTTCATAATCATCTAACAACCAATAAAAGGTTCTTCCTCCGGCTTCTCAATCTTTTCACCCAATGGTATTTCATGGGTTTGCGAAAAGACTGGCGATGATTCATTTCCTAGACTTATACAAAGCACACAAGCACAAGAACGGGAATGGTATCAGTGGAAGCCTGAAGTGTTTGGTGATATATTTTCCAGAGTCACATTTCAGCCATTGCCGCTTAAAGATACTGCTGTAGCTTTAATGAAGGGCTACTTTGATAATTTCAATTGCATGTTTCCTTTATTTCATGAACCTACGTTTATGCATTTATTAGAACGACAATACTCGACTAATCCGTATACTGGTTCAGGCTGGTGGGCTTCACTGAACGTCGCATTAGCTATAGCACATCGTATGCGTGTGATGAGTAATGTAGTATCACAGGAGGAAGACCAATTGGCCTGGTTATATTTAAAAAATGCATTTGCAGTACAAGCAGAACTGACCTTGCGTAACAACGATCTACTAAGTGTGCAAGCATTACTGGGAATGGTAAGCGTCGTTAAGAGTTGAAATATTCGTGCAAGGCTGATGAATTTGTCAGGCACTCTTTATGCAAGGAACACCCAACCCACAACCTTCGTTCTTCTTTGTTTCGGCTGCTATACGATTATCACATAGTATTGGTCTACACAAGCGCGGATCAGATTTCAAGATGAGTGTGGTAGAGAATGAGCAGCGTATAAGAGTATTCTGGATTGCTTATATGCTTGATAAGGAGTAAGGAATTGATTCTTTTGTATTAATGAATATCGTCTAATCAAGTACAGTATGGCGCTTAAATCAGGTCGACCACCCATTCAAGATGATGATGATATGAATGTAGAATTGCCAAGTAAAGACCCTCCGGATAACATAGGCAACGTACCTGCATCGACGCCGAGCGGCAAATTCAATCTTTTCCGGCTAATGGCAGAATTTGCCTTGATTCAGTCTTCGGTCTATAGGAATCTATATACTGTCAAGGCTGCTTCGCAGTCTGATGGAGAATTGCTTCATGTGATAGGAAAGCTTGATACAAACTTGCAGGAATGGAAAGATACCATTCCACTGGAATATAGACCAGAATATGAAATAAAAGCAGAACATACTCCCTTGGTATTACATGTAGTATGTTTACATTTAGCATATCACAATTGTCTTACGACGATACATCGTATGGCAGTCCATCATGGCTTCTGGTCTTCAAGATTGTCTGATTTTGCCATTGCTGGTCTTAATTCCAAACCGCTCAATCCACGCATCTTTACGTCGTCTGCAATCTGTGTTGAATCTGCAAGGACGTCAATCTCACTTGTCAAATACATTCCTCAGGGAGATCATTCATGCGTGTGGTGAGTATATGATAATACAAAAGACATAACTTGATGAAACTGACATGGTTTAGGCTTGTATTATATTATCCAGTAGCAGCTCTGGTGACATTGTTTGCAAACATTCTACAAAATCCACAAGATCCCAAAGCTAGAGCAGATACTCGACTGATGACGTCTGTATCTGAGTTTTTAACAACGATATGCGTAGAAGAATCACATGGCCTTGTAAGAAGAATGTTGACAATATGTATGGAATTTGAACGTATTTCTAGAATGGTAGTAGAAAGAGCAGAACGCGAGATTAGAGGTCGTGCAAAGCGCGCACATCGAGAAGAAGCTAGTCTATCAACAAAGTCTATTGAGCAACAACAGATTGAAGCACAGGCGAGATATCGACGTCCTGTAGCGAGTATTAGTGTCGGAAGAGCAGCCAGCATTGCTAAAAGTATGGATTTGTCTCCGAGTAGTACACATAGCGTTCCAAGTCCGACAGGTTATACAGATCCAAGCATGACTTTACCTACCTTGAACACAAAACTTCATCACGGTCGATCATTATCTTCTCAATCACACTCTCCTCTAAATGACGTGCAATTTTCAGCACCACCATCTGCATCATTCACTTCTCCGATGCAAAATTCCACCATGGTACCGATAATACCCTGGTCAGATCAACCACAACTACAGACCAACCTTGGATTTAATTCTAATTTATTTCCACAAACAACTAGTTCCTTGCCTCAATCTTCTTCAAACATTCCACAACCTGTAAATAACCTCCAAAATATGTCACAACCTCGACAAGACTTTATCCCTATAAATCAAGACCTATGGCAAATGCCAATGAATTGGGAAGGTTGGGAATGGAATGATTTGGGTATGTTTGGACCAGATATGAATATGGGTTTGGGAAGTGCAAATGTTTTTAACTTTTGATCCGAATATCATCATGTCAATAATCCGGAGCATGGTCTGGTTGTAGAATTGGATAGATTGAATCATGTATGACTTTTTGTTACGATTACGAATTTGTACAATATAGATTATTAAAATATAGAATGGTGAATATTTACTGCTTCTATCATTTTACCCCACATATTTTTATCATTATTATTTTTCAACACCCAACAGCATTAAATACTAGTGATTTTTATGCATCTCCTTCTCTGTAAATAGCTTAATCCAATCATGATATTACGGTCTTTGGCAATATGTTATTACTTGATCACATTAGCCGTCACTGTAATAGCAAAATCATCTCAAGAACCATTACTGGAAGCTCCACCGTCGAGGTATAAGCTCGGCGATTCCATCCCAGTAACATGTCTCAACCGAACAGCGCAAGTCTTTTCATCTCTTCTCTACCTTTTCCATCCCTTCTAACACTCTATCACAGTGAAGGAGAACACATGACCGACGCCAGCGGTCAATTGCAATACATTCCCTTTCCGATCTGCAACGAGACGAAACGACCGCTGGAGCTCCTCTTCGGGACCGAAAAGGACATCAATTGCACAATCGACTTTATCAGCGACGCATTCTTCCACCAGATCGAGTACGTCATCCACGAAGACTCGCCGTGGACGTGCCGGATTCCCACGCGGCCGTTGTCCGCGCTCGCCGAGAAATCCGAAGGGCAGGGCGCGCTGTCGTCGCCGGCGTCGTATATTCCGCTCATCATTGCTCTGACGGGGACGCTGCAGCTCTCCCATCTGCATGTCTCGACGCATCTCAACGTCTTGGTCCACGCGGCGCCGAAAAGCGCAGAGCCGGGCGTCATCCAGGCCGCGACGGCGTATAGTATCTCCACCCCGGCGTTGGCTCCAGAGAGGATTATTATTGGAGATAGTCTCCCCTTGCGCTTCAGCGTCAGGTGGTATCCCACTACAAACCTCCCGAGTGGTTGGCAGGGCGTCGGAGGACATATCTACGGTACGACGCTTGTTTATTGTTTATTGAGCGCCGGAGCGGCGGTGGCGGTATGTTTTGCGTATTTCAGAGGGGTGGAGTTACCGAGGAGGTTGAGAAGTCATGGAAGAGAGAGGATGAGTGGGATGGAAGTCGGGAATAATAACATGAACAACAATAATAATAATAATAGATTAGGTGGATGGGGATATGGAATCAACACTTCATCGTCAATGGGAAAAAGAGATTGATGATGATGTTTATAATTATATAGAAATGAGTGATGATGACAACGACGATGAAATGATTTCACCCAATTAGTCCTCTAGATCCACCCTCACTATAGAATACCACCATCTTCCATACTCTTCTAGTAACCATTTCTGCTTCTTCGTCAAGCGTCTCTTCTAATTCCTTCACTACTTCCTCTGCAGTTCCGTGTCGGGATATTATATCTTCAATACTACCGACTAGTAAATCTTCTTGCACACCCAACGCTTCCATGATTTTCCGTTGGATATACGGTCGAAGCTGTTCCATAATGACTTTTTGTGGTAAAAATTCCCACTTGATCTTCCATGAGAATAAAGTTTCTGCATCGTTTGGTATGCTCTTTGCTAATTCACCTGACGCACGTGCTCGTTCTTCATCAGTCATTCTTTCACCATCTGCCAACGGTTTGAATTCAACAGGTACATGTGGTTTCCTCTCTGGTCCTGTTGTAGTTGTATCATCTTCATCGTCTAGTAGATTCTCAACTTGTGCCATTGTAGAAGTAGTAGCTTTATTGTCATTTTTATCATTGGAAATGTCATTGACAGACGTCTGATCCTTACCGAATCCACCAAATCCACCAAGATTGAGACTAAATGCTTGTGGCTCAATGTGCTCTTCACGAACACGTCTTGTATCGGCAGGTACTAAACGGGATCTATCTGTTTGTTTACGTTGTGATTGAATTTCCCATTCTTCAGCACGTCGATCATCTTCGTCAGCCCTTCTTTCTTCTTTTCTTGAGTGACGACGTTGATTTCTCCATTCTTTTCTATCCTTGTAAAATATTTCACTTGATCTTCTACTTTCATCATTGTCGTTGAATTCTTTCAATTTCTCCTCCAATTCATCTCTTTTCTTATCACGTGCCGCTGTTTCGGTGTTGTCTTCTTTTTCCATTCTTTCTACAGCTTTTGTATGATGTTTTTCTTTGGTCAACCATCTCTTCTCTTGTTCGATATAAGTCTTTTCCAATTCTTCATCTCTAGTCATTTGACGTCTCTTTTCCAACTCTTCATCACTAACGTTTTCATCACCTTCATCGTCATTATCAGCTTGAGTGAAATTAACGCCATTGATATAATCTTTTGGAATTTGTAAGCCACGAAATCCTCTTGGGCCATTGGGAACATTCCCACGGGGTCCAATTGGGATGTTATTCGTACCCCCTGGACCCTTTGGCGCAGTCGGAGGAGGTGATGCAAGACGATTAACTCGACCGCCACGAGATCTCTCTTTTTCTGCCTTTTCCATTTCTTCTTCTATTCGAAGTCTTTCAAGATCACGTTTATTACTCCTTTCTCTAAATGCTGCAATTTCTGCTGCAACTGTTTCTCTCATTTCTAATGGAATATCGGATAATTCATCCTCTCCAGCAGCAGGTACAGCAACAACTTCAGCTTGTTCTACTGTTTGTGGATCAAATTCCATAATACCGGCATTATGAGTGTCATTCATGTCATGGCCATTTATGAGTTGACCATTATTAGTATGATTATTAATCATTGATCGTAAATCATCTTGTGCAGTGTCTAATTTGAATTGAAAATCATTTTCGTTACTTTTCGTCCATTGTTTGATATATTCGACAGATTGTGGATCTATTATAACCTGAAATGGATTAGTATCAATAATGTCTATAGATTGTCAGTGAAAGACATACCATTAATTTGGCCGTCTTTGGCTTATCTTGTTCATCCTTCTCTACAACACCGTTCTTTGATAATGGTACTCTCAACTCTTCAAACAACTTTGTAGCAAGTTCTAAAGACGACGAATCCTCATATTCTGCAAATCCAAAATCACATAATTTATTATCAGCATCAGTAACTCTTGACCATCTCCTTAAACCTCGTCCAACATTCAATAATTCTTCCAAGAATGTATCATTCGGTATACCCTCAACTAGTCCTCCAATATAAATTGTTCGTGCGACTTCTTCTTTTGTAAGCGGCTGTAAATTATTATCCCGAGATCGCGTATTATCTCCACCAAGTCCTGTTCGTCCTCGATTACCATCTCTTTGACCATTTACAAGATTTGCTCCAATACCTCCTAATCTATCTTGTCTTCCTTGTTGAGAAGGTAAACCCATTCGAATGACAGGCGCATTAAAATTTATACCTGCAGGCACTTGAATTTGTGACATGTCTATAGCAGACGTGGCTGTTTGTGATGGATGAGAGATGCCACTAACGGGTGATGGACCCATTCCAGGAGCACTTGCGAAACTTGGCGCTGGTCCAAGATGAGGAGGAGCACCTGGAAAGGATCCATAGCTTTGAGGTTGACCAAATGTGGACGGGGCTATTATCGAGTAAATAAGCACGTATTCCAATGTTACATAATGTCTGACTTACGTGGACCATAATTGTATGCCATTGTCAAGATTGCGATCCAGAATAGATAAACAACAAGCCAAAACAACAAGCCAAATGTAATTGGAAAATCCGAAGAGGGTCGGCAACTTTTTGACCTTGCCATTGTGATGATATGGATAACCGGAAAGTTTTACAATATTATTATTCAAACCACCCCAATAGGATGAAGAAATTAAGAATGAGATTTAACACATCATAGACATGCGGAAGATAGTAGAATCCTTATCAAGACCGTGTATACACGCACAGAGATCGATATATTTCATACCTAATTATGGCATAATTCAACCGCAATGTATTGTAAATCAACAAAATTTCCAACGTCGACATCAATCAACTACGAATTCACAAAATGATGATAACAATTCTAGCTCTTCTCAACCACTCGATCAAGGACTGAAAGACTTACTTGATGCATCACCCGATCTTAAGCATGGGCCTACATTAAAAACCTCGACTCATGGATCGCGCTTGTCATCAACACAAGCCCAAAATACACGACAAACTCCCCAATCACGTATACATAGTTCCACATCAACCTCAAGTTCGTCTAGTAACCGTTCGTATTCGTTACCTCCTATATCCTCGTCGAAAAACTCTGGCGGAAATCTTTCGGCCGAGTCTACACGCTCAACTTCGGTCATGAGCAATTTACTGAATGATTTTCAAAAGGTGCATATTTCCAATGTCCCACCATTATCGACTCGACTAGATGTCAACTTTATGGATGAATCGCTTGACGTATCAGGCTCTGTCGATCCACATGGCCGTCTGCGCGCATTACGTACTAGTGTAAAGAAGATGGATGTTTTACCATTACCATTACCAATAAGATTAGGACCTACAATAGGTCGAACAATAAGGGTTGATCCGGATAGAAGTATAGATGTTGCTAGAGCATTCAAGTTGTTGGATATGCTGGTAAAGAGGAATAACATCAAGGTAGATGAAAGACGACAAAAATTTCATGAACGAACTGGTATCAAGAAAAAGAGACTGAAAAGTGAGAGATGGAGACGATCTTTCAAAGATGGATTTAGAGGAATGATAGAAAAGGTCATGAAGATGAAGAGGCAAGGGTGGTAGTTTCTCAACATGTGTATATCTGCAGACATTACTGTGACCATATCCTGAACGTCATTCAAGTCGGTATCATGTGATTTGACCTTTTGTGATTTCACTTCTACTCTAGATAACCTATCAAGTATCTCTACGTTGTTGTTCTTATATACGAACTCTTGTATCTTCAGAATGGTCATGTCATGACTCGTTTCACTTTTGAGAGATCATGTTGACATGATAGTACCCCTTATCGAGTTCATCCTCTGTAAATACGAACAACATGGAAAACCCAGTAATCACTCAAGCCACCCCGCCTATCGAAGATGAATTGATGCGCCTGGCTCGTCTTGGAGCGATCAAAGAGATACAAGCACTTTTCGACTCTGGGAAATATGACGCCAATTCGAGCGATGCGCAGGGAATAACTCCTCTTCACGTATGCCAAATCTATCCCAAGTATACACCTCAAACTAATGAAACAACATAAAGTGGGCAGCATATAACAATCATCTACCACTCGTACATTTCCTCCTCACATCCGGTGCAGATCCCAACGCCAGAGGAGGCGACGCACATGCTACACCTCTGTTATGGTCGAGTCGACGCTCTCATCTCGCCATCATGCAAATCCTCCTCTCCTTTGGCGCTAATCCACTATTGATTGACGACGCAGGCTATAACATCCTCCATTGTGCCACTTTAGATGGGAATCTGTTCCAATTGGTCTTTCTCCTATCTTATAACCAAAAAATAATCCCAGTCGATTGTAAAGATTCACAAGGTCATACGAGTCTCATGTGGGCGGCTTATAAAGGTCATTCATCTTGTGTGGAATTACTATTACGATATGGAGGTGCGGATGTAGAACAAAGAGACGAAGGAGGGTTTACAGCATTACATTGGGGATTGGTAAAAGGAGATATGGCTTGTGTGAGACGGTTGATAGAATATGGATCTGACGTCGAAGCAAAGACCAATGATGGAAAGACGCCGGAAATGGTAGCAAAAGAAATGAACTCTACATTGGTCTTTCAGAGAGCATTGGTTGAAAATGGTCTAGATGTTCGTGGGGGCAAGAGTAACGAAACAATGGCCATGTTGGAATCGATGGGGGTGAAAGATAGGAAGAAATTTATATGGACTTTCTTTTTATGTTTTCCTTTTATAGCCATTGGTGTGATGTCTTGGTTTTTGACTTTTTTACATGTTTACTTTGCTATACCATCAGTCCTAATCTCCGGGCTTGGTATATATCTGATGACGCTAAAAGTATTGAGTATGAGAGTACAGGATTTCTCAGAGTCATCAAAGACGGTAAGATAATTTGTTAATATTATCAGCCTCTCCACTGACATTATAACACAGCCTTTTCTAGCTGGTATATTTGCAGGGACTTTGACCTGGGTTGGTATTCTATATACATTCCAGATCTTAACATGTAAGTCACGTCAAGTGACGAATCAATTGTTGGCTGACATTTAACAATCGTTAGCTACTATACGGATACATCCATTTCTCAATATAGCATTCATTTTTATGTTTATATTATGTACAAGATTTTATTTCAGTGCAATGTGTGCTGACCCTGGATATATCCCAAAACCATCATCCCGTCAACAAGTAAAAACAGTCGTGGAAGAACTGATTAATAAAAATGCTTTTAACGAACGACATTTTTGTACAAGTTGTATGATACGAAAACCTATGAGAAGTAGACATTGTAAACAATGTAGAAGATGTATAGGCAGGACTGACCAGTATGTGTTTGATTTTTTTCCTTTCTCCTGAACTTGTGCTAATCAATCTATGAATAGTCATTGTCCTTGGGTGGATAATTGTGTTGGTATAAACAATCATCGTCATTTTGTTCTATACTTGGTTACACTTTTCATGGGCATAATCTTATATGTCCGACTTTTTTCATCCTGTAAGTTTTGGGCATTCGAGATGATTGTGGTGATTATTCCTAATGGTTTGCAGATATTATCCAACTTGTAGATGATGCATCTGGATCGACGTCAACATGTAATATTCTTCCTTTATTCATCTGTAAATATTATTCCAAATCTCCTTTTATAACATTGATCACCGGCTGGACCGCACTTCAACTTTCATGGACATTTGCCTTGTTGGTTGTTCAATTATCACAAATTGCTCGAGGCATAACAACATACGAAGCTTTACGAGGTCATACCATCGGTCCCGTAACGTCCGCGTTGACGACTGGCAGTTTAGATCCAGTCGAAACAGCAGGAACTATACCACTGGCTGAATCCAGTTCTGATTCTAGGATTAATATCCAACAACCTGGCACGGGTGACTCTTCAACATCAACCCTTCTCGATGCAACAGATCCTTTCTCACCCCTGTCTCCAAACGAAAACTCTTCCCCTTCCAAATCTTCAAAAGTGAAGAATAAATCAATAACCACCTCGTTTGCAGAAATCCTCGGTCTTACCACTGTAATCCAAACGCTTTCTGTGATGAACATGACTAGACTGTTTGGCGGACGTAAAAAATCCCCATCATCATCTTCACGAGTAACTTTATCGTCGGAAGAAGAAGAAAATACTTCCAATGTCTTTTCATCGGGTATTTTCAACAACTGGACGGATTTCTGGTACGACGCTCCTGAAGCTATACATCCCCCAACATCATCATCATCATCATCGTCCTCTCAGCCTTTTCAAGCTCGTAATAGCAGTAGCTTCACGTCTTGGTTGAAGAATATCTTCATCTTTGCCGGCCAAGGAGGTAGGAAGAAAGGATTCGGACCGCATGGAAACGTATTGATTAAAGGAGCAGTACAGTTCTCTGGTGATCTTTCATCTACTATCCCTGACGAGAACGAGCATGGTGATAATGACAACGACGATAATGGTGGTGTTGGACAAGGCGGGAGAAGAAAAGTCATTTCTGCATATCATGGTTCTAGTACAGGCCAATCTCTACCAGAAAACAACGGAGTCGGTAGATTGAAAAGACAAAGAGTTGATTATTTTACGTTTTACGAGTTGTTTTGGTTAAACGGACAGGATAGAAAGGGTAGTATAGCTTGACTCAACTACCAATCTTCTACCACATTTATTGTCTCATGACTTGTAGTGAATAAAAATAACCTCGATGATAGAAACTAATCACGCTTTCATGGTAGATAAAAACCCACCAATGTCGAATTCTTCCTCGTATTGCTTCTCATCCCATAGTTCACCCATGTCGTCCAAAATACCTTTTTTACCCTTTTGTCGGAGATTTCCTTCTGCGTCGACAGCGTCATTCTCATCTACTCCGTCACCGACATTCTTTTTATTACTCGACGTGTCGAGCGTGACGCCGTCGTCTTCCGGGTTCGAACTGCCGAAATTAAACAAGTCTAAAATCTGATCCGTCTCCATCGTACCGAGTCCTGCGTTTTGTTGATTGACGACTGTTGACGCGACGTCGATTTTGAATCGTTGTAGACTGGATCAAACATTAGTTTTATTTCCGTAGTGTCATGAATGGATGTACAGGATGGGGACTTACTTTAGAATCTTTTCCTCCAGAGTACCTCTGGTAATCAATCTATAAACATTGACAACCTTCTTTTGACCGATTCTATGCGCGCGATCCATAGCTTGAAGATCTTTTTGAGGGTTCCAATCGTGTTCGACAAAAATAACGGTATCGGCTCCAGTCAGATTCAATCCCAAACCTCCAACACTGGTAGTTAGTAAAAGACAATCGATAGAAGGATCGGAATTGAAATTATTAACGATATCTTGTCGTTTTGACGCTTCGACACTACCGTCTAAACGAGAAAATGTAACAGAAGGTAACATTTTACGAAGTACAGTGTCTTCTACCATGTCAAGCATTTCTTTCATTTGACAGAAAATCAATGCTCGATGCGGAGATACAGCTTGATCTGCAGTAATCATTTCTGTAGAAGATTGTTTAGAAAGAGTAGGAGAAGTACCAATACCACAATCTACTAACAAATCCCGAAGAGCAGTAAGTTTAGGAGCATGTATTGGATCTTTCAAACTAGTATTTCTCGCGGCAAGATATGCCTGAATTGCATCATATTGTTTATGACCTTCTTTCATCACCATTGCGGGAGAATTACACAATTTACGCATGTATTGAAGTGCTTGGAAAATGTGCTGTTTAGCTTCTTTATCACCAGAACCAGCTTCTTGAGCAAGTTTGCTACCTTCTTTACGGGTAAAATCTTCAAACAATTTTTTCTGAAGATCAGACAAATCACAATAATAATTCTGTAATATCTTTGGAGGAAGATCGTTCAGTACTTCCTCCTTTAATCGTCGAAGTAGAAATGGTAATACTTGTTTATGTAAAGCTTCAATCGCCAATGCTCCAGCTTCTTGTTCTTTAGACGACGATTTACTAAATCTAGATGCAGCAATAGGTTTTGCAAATCGATCTTGAAATACCTTTTCAGTTCCGAGAAAGCCTGGCATTAAAAAGTCAAACAACGACCACAATTCGAGGACATTATTTTGAATAGGAGTTCCAGATAATATCAGTCGATGATTACTGACTAATTTCTTTACAGCCATTGTAGTTTTTGCTTTTGGATTTTTGATCAAATGACCTTCATCGAGTACGCAATAATTCCAAGCGACTGGGCCCAATATATCGGCATCGTTACGACAAATGTCATACGACGTTATAACAACATCAGCATCCAATAGTCTGTCACGAACTTTACCTCGTTCCGATGGTGGACCGACATAAGCCACGGCTTTTAAAAATGGCGCATAAGTACGCAATTCCTGTTGCCAGTGGCCGGATAATGTAGGCGGACAGACAATTAAAGAAGGCAATTTACGCGAATTAGGGTCACCAGTCTTTTCATATTCTTCTGCTCTCATATGATGATCTGATGCGACCATGCATAATGTCTGAAGAGTCTTGCCCAATCCCATATCATCACAAAGTACTCCATGAAGATGATAACGGTTTAAAAAGGCTAACCAGTTGACACCTTCTTGTTGATATGATCTCAATTGAGCTTTGATAGCAACAGGGATTGTAAAAGGCTCAACCTTTTTAGGATCAAGCATTTGTGCGATAAATTTCCGTTCTTTTTCACGACCTTTTAATAATTGTTCAGAAAGACCTGGAGGATCGGGTATTCCTGCTTCCAAAGGTACGAGTTTGACAAGAGTAGCAAAAGCCGTCGTCGCAATAAGTCGAACTCCATTATCAGAATCACTCATTCGACCAAGGACGGGGACCAATAAGAAAATGACATATGGTAGAATATCATCCTCCATGACATGTATTAAATGATAGATGCATTCGACGATACCTTGACGATCATAAAGATCTTCAGGATTACCTATAAAAGGTAGGACTGAATCCACTAGTACTGTAAATCCTTTTACAGGAATAGTACTACAGATACTAGCAAAGCATTTTGCTGCAGCATAGCGTAGAACTGCCAATCTAGAACGCATAGCTTTGATAATCAAAGGCATAAGCTCAATGACAAAATCATGCAGCTTAACATGGAAAGATGGTAAAAGTGCTCGAAGTGAAGATAGAGCATCTACAACTTCTTGACCAGCAGAATTGTCAATGTCAGCAGTAAAACAATGCCGTATTGGTTGTTCGATTAATAACCTAAGCGTGGGAACTTTTTCAAATAAATCTTCTCCTAGTAACACGCATAATTGATCAAGTGCCTCCTTTGCTCCTCTTTTCGTTATTTTTGCCGCACGTGCTTCCCGTTCATACTTGACAGGATCTGGTCCTTCTTGAATATCCTCGTCTTTTTGTAGAGAAAGTATTCCAGCTTCTTTATTTGCGTGAACATGAAATTCAGGTGTTTCACCAGTCTCCATGCAATAAAACTTTACCAAATTACCAACGATTTTATCGACGATCTTGCCTCGTCCATTCTTTTGGAGAAGATTTACGAGATCGGCCGCTGAACATGCCGATCTTTTTTGTAACTCTGCATTAGTTTCGTCCTTGACACTGTCCATCAAAGCCTTTATTAGATTCTGAGGTTTCTTAGGCAAAAAGTTGAATGAAATCAATGACGCTGCCGCGGCAGCTTTAATACGAACATCTCTTTGTTCATTTACTGTAATTGCTTCGGCAATCGCCGTGTCAGCATCAAATTTGGCTGTCGTCAAAGATTCGGATGCTGTTATCCGTTGGGAAGCCGAAAGGGACTTGACTAAACGATCATATTCTGTGCCCACCAATTTCTGCGCATTTGCCAAACTAAAAGCGTTTTTGCCAGCTTCTGGTTCACATTGTACAACGACAGCTATAGTTGGAAGTTTTTGGGCATTCACTTGTGCTTTGTCACGGAAAGTGTTTAGCAATACTTGACATTGAGCTCTGACGATTTGCAAGTAGCTTGTTAAATCGCCGTAACATGTCGGCCGTTCCTCTTCCACCAATGTCAGAACCTTTTCACTCAACTTATCACTCAGCTCATGAGATGAAAGTTGAGCTTTGGCATATTCTTCTATAACAATTGCAGCGAATAGTTGTGTTGTAGACATTGGTGAATCCAAACCTTGTAAGAGCGGATGTAAGAATGCGCTAATTTTCATATCGGACGGCCATAACGAAATTAAGATCCCAAGGGCTTTTGCAGCATGTGTTCGTGTTCTAATCATAACATCAATACCCACAAGATCTACATCTCCATGCATCATATGCGCATCTATGTTATGTGAAGTATTTGAGGGTACTGCCGCCTCTTTGGCCGGCTTTTCAGTTTTTCTTCTCTTCTTTGCCGGTTCAAAAGAACCACAATCAACATGTGGTGACTTTCGAGTTGCTAGAGTACCTGTAGGTTGATAACAATGTCCAGATGGACGCATGATGAGTGTCACATTCATAGGAATAGGATGTCGAGAAACACCAATGGGATGTAGAGTCAATTGAATCAATGCCGCTAAATGCTCTCGCAATTCCGAGGCCAAGTGTTGGTTATCTTGATTAGCCAAAACTTTGATCATACTAATCCAGACTTGTAAGCTTAATTTTAAAACTCCTTCATTTCGTTCCATAAGCAGATTTTGGTACATTAGTCGAAGAGCTTTGCCATTTACCCAATTTGTACCGTGGTCCATCTGAATGTCTAAAAAGGTCAAAAGAGCTCGTAAAACTGCCGATCTTACTGTTATGATAGTGTGACGGAAAAAGGGGAATAATCTGGGCACAAGTTCTCCGAATGATTGATCGGGATCCTCCAAAGCGTTCTTCTTCATCGCATCCAAGACTTGTGGAAAACTACACAACTTGGCTAGCAAATCCATTACTGCACCAGTACTTGCGCTTAAATCATCACTGAGGTCAGAGAGACATGCCCAAACGACTTGTATTAGATTAGACAATGCTGCAGGTCGTTGAGTTATGAATTCGTTCGCCACTGGGATCAGAGTCGCAGCACTAACAGCTCTCACGTCATCATCATTATCAGCAAGTCCTTTGATCACACATTCCAAAACTCCATCAAGTAATTGATCATTCTTCATCAAAAGATCGCTTCTAACCGCTACAAGATATCGCATCCCAATCATTCCACCATGACAAGCATGCCAGATGCGTTTGTTAACTTTGAGATCCTTTTGCATGATTAATCGATAGAATATCTTATTTACTGCTTGTACAGATGAAGGAGATAAAAATTGAAACAGCACCCCGAGAGCTTGTCCAGCAGTCTCTCTGATTGGCGCTATTGCAGTATCTGATACATAATCGGCAAATCGGTCGAGCATCAAGATACAAGATAATCTACAAGCCAAATCATCCAACCATGCTTGATTCAGTCTTTCATTTTGTAACCGTGATTTGCCAACAATCTTTCCAGCACCAGCTCCATGGCTACGTATTATTTCACGAATACCCATAGCAGCGCCATGTCGTATCTCCCATCGAGGATCAAACAGATCAATCGTCAAGAATTCGCAAAGTCGCTCGAATGGCCATTCTTCTTTACCTCCTTCCTCCATCTCTACTTGCAATGCCGACTTTTCAATAGGCGCAGCGCCCTTGAATTCAGAAACAACTCGCGTATCGTCATCTCCATTTCTTCGCTCCAAAGAGAAATACTCGGCTGTCTTTTCATCCTCATCTTTGATCTCAGGCTTGATGCCCTCCTGCAACGACGGTAGAACCTCGTCACTTTTGGTTGTAAAGTCATACTGGAACTTTTTATTGTCACGTTTGAGTTCTTCTTTACGTCTGCGTTTGAGCATGTTAAGTTGTCGTTTGCTCATCGCTTCAGATGAAGCTTGATCGTTTGGATCCTTGCCAAAAGAAGAATGAGGATGAGTCGGAAACGTCCCATTGTTCAAATTAGGTGAAGACTTTTGATCCCCGGAAGTCAAAGTATGATTGACGGTGAGATCTTTTGCGTTTACAAGATCTTCCTCAATATATTCACCAGCAAGACCTAGTCTTGACGTTAAAGTCTTTTTCTGATGCGCCAATCTCTCAGCAGGATTCAGACCTGCAAGAGCAAAGTCATATTGTTGGCCAGCGCTGGCCAAAAGTTCTTTTCCATAACTCAAGATCGATTCCACGTCAAGAGTACTCAGTCGCAGTTGATCTTCAGAACTGTATTGTTCATCTGGATCAAACTTCACATCACTTTCTTCCTCTTTGACTTCAGTTTTGATCACTTCAATGTCATTTTCATTTGGCTCAAATTTGGGAGCATGCTCGACAATACCTCCAATTGCTTTTGCTGCAGCCGTCCGCGTGTCCCAAGAATGAGACCGGAGGTATGGGACTACACGTGTTAGAAGATTAAAGAGTTCATCAGGATGATTTTTTTGAACATCTGCAAGTTGTTGAGCAGCAGTGTTACGAATTAATTGTGTACTACCAGTCTCAAGCAGTCTATCGTATCAAAGTAGTTAGTTAGTAATTGGAAAATGGTATTTGTAGTCAAAATTTGCTTTTTGATATAACTCACACTACAAGACGGTCGAGTCTATGGAAAATGTTTAGTGAAAGTTCTCCAATTATAAATGACGTAACGTGACTTACCTGCTTGAACTCATTATGGATTATTATATCAGTTTCAAGTTACGCGTAATCTTCTTTGCAATAATCATGGAAGCATTGCAAGTACAAATTGAAAGAAGAAAAAGTTATCGAAATACAAGCACCCATTGGTAAAAACAATCATATAAAAATAAAAAAAGAAATTCCGATTATTATATCGAAAATGAATATCAGTGATGCGCCGAATTTGTAAGCGAAACTTCCATTATTATTTTTTGAATAAATTTGGAGGGGGTGAGACCTGAGCCAAAAATGAGGGCACCTTTATAGCTTTTGAATGAAATCCGAACCGATTGACAACAGAACTTTAACACGTTTAAGAAATTGCCAGACCCACATTTTGACATGATATTTTTTTTGCTGCCCTCATTTTTTTTACGGAATTTATCATCATAATTATCAGAAAGCTCGTTCGTTGGACATTATTTGGCTAATCGAAACAAATAAACAGACACAAAATCATGTTCACAGTCACATTACAACAAAAAAAGATAAAACATGACACTTTTGTAAAAGCTGAACATTTTATTGACATTTCTTTTTGATGTCGTTATGCTTTGCTATCATTCATCATACTACTTCAACTTCCTTGCCACATCCTACATCTCCATTTCATCTATGCAATCTTACACCTAATAACCATACTCTGCCAACTGCTTTGTCGTACTCTCGCTGATCGTAGCATTCTTCTTTGCGTCGACTAATTGTTTTTTCGCGGCTTTTTTGCGTTCGTAATATGCAGCACTCTTTACCTTTCTCTTCTCTTCCAATCTGTAAAATAAGATTATTAGTAGTCGGAGAATAAAGAAAATATCATGTCAAAAACTTACTTGGATACAACATCTTGGTATTTCCATCCGAATTCGTGACCGAGTCTACCAACGGTACAGTATTTGCGACCGGGCTTCAATCTGAGCACACGTAATGCTTGTGGGACAACGACACGCTTCTTGCGATCATATGGAGAGGGTATACCCTCGAATGTTTTCAGGCGCTCCAATGCGGCAGCACCTCTGGCAGTCTTATGTGGCATCATGCCTCGGACAGTTCGCCAAAACATTTTAGATGGAGCTCTGTAATGCCAAGGACCTATAGTTCAAAAGAACAAAAAGCATGTAAGCTTTCTCTGCAATTTTATAAATCATAAAAGATTGTGCAGGATCAATCATCACACCGTGAAAGATGTGATGAGGTGTCTGAAAAGACGATGTAGCGTACCTCCTCTAGTCGCATTGAAACGAGTTTGCTTTCGCATGAAAGCTTGGTATTTCACTATCAAGAATATATGTCAGCCTATCGTACTACAAGATCTCCCTATCGACTATTCTCTCTTGCATGATTCTTTTTTTTTATTTTGGGAGCGGCTATTGTGTATTGTCTGGAAAAGGATCGGAAGGATAATTGCCTACGCTTTGCGCGGAAAAATTCTCCAGAAATGTTGAGAGCCTCGCATCGGACTACGACAATCTTCTGTCCGTTAAGGAGCTGCTTTGCGACTGTACTAGCCAAACGACCAAGTAAATGGCCCTTGCCATCGATGACAACCTATGAATAACGAGATGTTAGTGTTTTCCTTTTTTCGTACCAAGTTATCCGACGATAAGATGCTCAAATAGCAGTGCATTGTAAGAAAGGTGATTTGATGAAACATACAACTGGCTCGAATGTCGACATGGTGATATTTGTCGAAGTTGTTGATGGAAATTTCCGAATACTCTTTTCTACAATTGAAGATTGTGAACGATCAAGATTTGCAATGGTGGTGGGTGAGAATTTCAAGGTTGAACTTCGGCTAAACCATTATTCTAATCTTCAAAAATCTACAGTGATATAAAGTTGCTGAATTGCGAGTTTATGTCATGTGATATAATATTGATATAGTGGGTTATTATTAAAAAGGAGATTTGGTATGCAAATAGAAAATGTGAAAGAACGCTAATCGTACATCATATACATCATGAACTCATTTATTATTAATGGCAGTATCCAAATTTGTAAGAACTTGCTGTGTTTGTTTGACTATCTCTTTCCGCCTCGCACGAGCGTTCACATCATCTGTTTCAACAGCGTCAAGCTTGAGAAGAACTTGCTGCAAGATTGTTTCACTAAGACGTTTATGCTCATATTCTCTCTTGATAATATCTTCCGGTGGATTAGATCTATATGCATCGATTTGTGGAATGAATGATTGTAGAGTTTGGTATAACATTTCCAGTTTTTCCTGCGCGGTTACTGGTATTTGTGGTTTTGGAGTGGCGGTTCGGGATGGTGGCATGCTGTCAGTATTTGCTAACCCTCTAGAATCGATACTGTCGTTTCGCTTCTTGCCCTTTTTCTTTTTATTACGATTTCTGTTCCTTTTACGCTTGACCTGATCAGATTTATTCGCTTCACCTTCTGCTTGTTCCGATCCTTCTTCCGAATCTGATGAGCTATCCGGACTTGGTGAGGAATCTCCGTAAACACACATTATTTCAGCGTTATGAATCAATCCTTCTTCTCTGCAATTTCGACTTTCATCCTTGAGTGTCTTTCCGCGATATAACAACTTTAATCGCTTGGCATCAGCATCTAATTTTTTGGCAGCCTGTTCCTTCACATGAGCTATGGTCAATTCTCCTCTGTCGATCGAATGAACAGGGAAATGGATCTGAAACGCATTACGTTTGTTTTTTATGATCAAAATATCAGTTTCTCGGTTTGTGTCGCTTTTATCATCATAATCGCCATTATTAAGATCTTCGGATGTTATGTAGCTAAAATCTGCATCACTAACTTTTGTAGGACTGTGCTCAGTTGTGGGAGATTTAGTAAATGGTGACCATCGTCCAGACAGTTGACTCAGACGTTGTGACCACGACATCGCCGGGTAGTTCTCTAATCTAAAAAGATTCAACAGTGAAGTTTTATTATTACTTGCTAGTATGACTATGGCTGATCAACTTCCGCCAAGAGTAGTTCCTCCCCCGCAATTTGGGTTTATGGTCGGCGCGGGTAATAAAATTTTTAATGGAATGATGGAGCTCAATTTGCAACGGGACTGGTGGTGATGGAGGCATTTACCACGCCATATAAGTTAAATTGATCACAATGACCAAGCCAATCAATGATTCATTGTAGCGCACTAAAGTCCTCCCCCGCGACTTTCTGCTGCCCGAAGCAAGCTCTCGGCATCCCCAAATGATTCGTCATAAGTCGTTGGAATGATAAACATGCTGTTATGATATCTACAACAAGCTTACGTGAGCAATTCGATGACGATGCGTTGGACACTGCCGATGGCAATATAACCTCCTCAAAAACGGACAATTCGCTATACAAGAGACGAAGAATCACTCGGGCGTGCGATCCATGTAGATTAAGAAAAATCAAATGTACAGGGGATCAGCCGTGTAATCATTGTAATACATATTCATACGGTACGACCTTGTCAGTTTTTTTTCCATTTTGACTACCGGACTGAAAAATAGTACTATAGAATGCTCCTATGACCAACCAAGTCAAAGAAGACGAAATCCATCGGCTTATGTTGAAGCATTGGAGGCTCGAGTCGACAAAGTTGAAAAGTTGTTGCGCATAATCGCACCCAGCCTGGATCTAAATAATCCAGCGATTGATATAGCACTGCAAAATGGGAACTTGCTCAAACTTCTACAACAAGGCAGCGCAAGTGAAATCTTGACTCCACCGATTGCCGCAGACTCTGTCCAAACACCACAGTCCCCAACAAAGGCCTCTGGGGTTTCGGAGAATGATGCAGCATTGGAATCTATGATCCGTGCTGTTGGGCAGATCGAATTGGACGAGCATGGGAATTGGGACTTTCATGGACATTCATCAGGTCTTAGCTTTGTTAGGCAGATGCGCGCGGAATTGGGCACAATCATGGGACCCGATACACAGTCGACACCATATATCAAAGCATTTCCAACTACAAGAGTCGTTGAATCACCAAATAAACTACCGAGCGCTGCATCAACGCCCGGAGGACGACAAGCTGCTGCCCCGGCGGCAGATTTGCCAAGTCATGTCATAGCAAAGGAACTGTGCGATGCAGCGCTTACGGCACACTCTGTGGTACTCAAAGTTGTCCATACACCTTCTTTCTGGAAATCATTTGACAGTGTCTATGCAGTGTCATCAGAGAATTGGAATGCGGATGATCGTAAATTTATACCTGTTCTTCATAGTGTACTAGCGGTTGGCGTTCTCTATACAAGTCGTGGTGGCAATGCAAATTACGAGGAAACGATCGAGAAAGGGTAGGCTAAAAGAAAGTTAATGGCTGTCGGAAGATTATTTTTAAAGCTGACATGACTAGTATGGTATATTTCAAGGCCGCCAGACAAGGCATGGATATTGCAGACGTTCGAGATTTACCATCGGTACAAGCTGTTATATTTATGATCTTCTTCCTCCAATCTTCATCTCGTCTAGCTCAAACTTACCCATATATTGGTATCGCGATTCGTGCCGCCATTCGTCTGGGATTACATCGATCACTCCCAAATAATGGCTTTAATATGATTGAACTTGAAATGCGGCGGCGAATCTGGTGGACGATCAAGAGTTTGGATGTATATATCGGCGCGTTGATTGGTCTACCGCAAGGATTGAATGAAGATGATACCGATCAAGAGCTACCGTCCGAGGCAGAGGATGCAGACATTACAGAGACTCTGATCAATCATCCTTCTCCTGGCACGATAACATCAATGACTGCCTTTTGTATACACGCGCAATTACTCAAAACCCTGACTAAGATTGTTAAAAAGGTATATCCTCTGTCCACGGATGTGAATACCAGATCGTATACTATACTTTTCTCTACTATACAAGAAATAGAACTAGATCTTGTAGAGTGGAAGGCCTCCTTGCCGTCACAATTCGACCCAGCAAATGAGAATTTGAAATTTGCACGGTGAGTTCGATTCGCAGTAATGTATATTGAGTGTATTATTTCCCTCCTTGCTAAGTATGTTATTATAGACCGCAGCAAGCACTTCGCGTGGCTTATGCATTTTGTCAATTGCTTTTATATAGACCATCTTTACATTTTGTAGCAGCCGAGAGAAGGCACAAGCCCAATGATCAACGCGGATTAGCGTGCGCAAAGAGCTACATTGGCGTCTGTCGAAACTTGATAAATCTTTGCGATGCTGTTCACAAGAGAGGTAAAATCCTTGGTCAAACCTGGTTTTTACTCGTACTTGGTTTTTTTGCAATACTCTCGCTTGTCTATTTTGCAGCTGAGAATCCCGATAATGCAACCACAGTAGAATTAATGAAAGATGCTTTGAGAGGTAAAAAGATAATAGACGATCTTAAGCATCAAAGTTTGACAGCCAACAGAACTGCATCCACATTAAAAGTACGAGGTTCGAGCGTCTCCATACTAGACCTATACTAATGCGATTATGTAGCTTATTTTTGCTCGTCTCCCTGAATGGATGCGTGACGGTCTACCAAACCCAGATTCGAAGAACAGAAGGAGCACAGTTGAAGAAGACCAGACAGGAGAGTTTCCCTCAATGCCGATAGCCGGGGAAAAAATCATTGCTACCAATGAAACTAATGTATCTGGTATCGCTTTGACTACATCTGAGAATGTGCTTCAATCCGCCATAAAAGTAGAAACCAATTTACTGGATTGTGAGTCTAGTTCTCGGTGCAGTCCTTACGAGCAACATCCTGCACCATCACCCGATTTCGTGTACGACTCACTTCAACCAAATCAGACCGACATGTCGTCAATGATGTTTTCAGACTCTCGGCCGTTTACCTACCCCACTCAACCAATTGCCTGGCCAAATACAAATGTAGAGCGCGATATGATTGCTCAATCGTCGCAAACTTTGACAAATACATTACATGGTGACAAGTTAGAAGCGCAACTATATACTGTACCATCATTCATGGGACCTCAAGCGGGTTATTTTGGAAGTTTGTGGTCTCAGAATTTCAATCACGATTCAATGCAGACTGGTAATAATCCTCAAGAATACCGAGCTACCATTCAACAAATGCAGTATCAAGAAAATCAAGAACAACTGCGATTACAGCAGCAGCAGCAGCAGCAGCAGCAGAATCATCTACAACATGCTCACAATTACCGACAATCACACCAAACTCAACAAGGTGAGCAATTCAGTCCTATATCGCATGATCAACACGGTATTCCTATCCAGAACTCGGCAAGATTGGACTGGATGGACTCACAACATAGTCAAAGCATGAGGGAATTGAATCTGCATGATATTTTTGGTGCATCGGAATGGGTAGCACCTTTTGGAAATCAGCATGATACTCAATTGTGATGAAGGTTATGTTTTGAAATGTAATATATAATTTGAATGTAATGAGAATGATGTTTATATGAGGATGATTAAATCATGAGGAGTGTTAAGGATGTATATATATTGATTTGCCCTTGCAAGCTCTGTATATTATATTGTCAATAATCATCAAAGCATCGTGGTGATTCCTGGTTCAAACCCTATTTTCAATCACATGCTTCAAGGAGTAACTATTGTTGTTGAGCATTGCTCCCACACGCTTAAAGCGCTTATAGAGGTTTGAAAATACTTGTGTCCTGAAACTGCGTCATGAGATGTTTTAATCCTTTTGGCTTCACGCCATGGCCTGTCACGTTTTGGATAAGCACGATATATGTCATTACTTTGGTCGTGTTGTTATTCGTTCATGAACGCATACCATCTTTTCCTTCAACAGGCATTTCAAAAGCTTGGCCAGGAGTCGATCTAAATATTGCTTGGTCAGACTTACAGACGTTGACAAAAAACAAGCATCCTTTCAATTCCAAAGCTAATCAAGAAGTTCGAGCTTGGCTTTTAGGTCGTATCGAAACAATACTGATTACAAACAACGCAACTTGGCAACTCGAAAGTAGTAGTCCAAATTCTGCATCCCCCAAGTCTTTTCAAGATGAATCTCTTCTGTCTCATGATCGTCAAGTCATCCTCTTTGACGATCGGCTCTCAAATGTCACCAATTCAAACATTACGGCTCCCAATTATTGGGGCTTCTCTTCTTATTTCGAAGGAGATAATATCATGGTTTACATTCCAGGTTATCTCGATGCTCCAGGTCGGTTTTGGGATACTGGAGATACTCTCACGAGTCCTTTGGTACTGGTCAATGCTCATTATGATTCGGTAGCTACAGCACCAGGCGCTACAGATGATGGTATCGGTATCATATCCCTTCTCCAACTTCTTTCTCATCTCACATCTCCCGCTTCGCAATCCGATAATTCACGACTCAGACATGGTGTTGTGTTATTATTCAACAATGAAGAAGAAGATGGTCTACTCGGTGCACAGGCGTTTTCACAACATCCCATTTCAAAACATACTCGAGTGTTTTTAAATCTTGAAGGCGCCGGTGCGGGAGGTCGTGCGGCGTTGTTCAGAAGTACAGACGCAGATATAACTCGAGCTTATGCTGGTGTGAAATATCCTTTTGGAACAGTAGTCAGCGCAGATGGATTTAAAAGGAAATTGGTGGGTAGTGAGACGGATTATGCTGTTTTTACAAATGATAGAATGAATATGAGAGGATTAGATGTTGCATTTATCGCTCCTAGATCAAGATATCATACAGATCAAGATGATAGTAGAGATACACAAAAAAAAAGTCTATGGCATATGCTTTCCGCCTCTCTAGAAACGACAAAAGCTTTGTCAGATGGAAGAGGATGGAATTATAGACATTATAACGAAAAGAAACAAGATGGAGTATGGTTTGATGTGTTGGGTAGATTATTCTTCTTGATCAATATGAGGACAATGTTTGCATGGAACGTGGTATTGTTAGTTGTTGGACCTATATTCTTGATATTCACAGAGGTTATATTACACAAAACGGACAAGTGGTATCCTTTCTCAATAAGCACGTCTCTAAAAATTCGTGAGGATGATGAAATAGTGAGATTAGACGGTCTGAAAGGCTTTTTTAGATTGCCTTTGGCTCTGGCAGTAGCTAGCGCAGCTGTCATTGGCTTGGCTTTTCTCATCACAAAAGTTAACCCTTTTATATTGTATAGCAGTCCTTATCTCGTTTGGGTTTCTATGTTGTCAGCCTTTGTATTTGTAGCATGGTTTTTGACGCGGCTAGGTGATGCTGTGAGACCTTCGGCTCTTTATCGTCTATATGGACTTTTATGGATATACATCATCTCATACGTATTGCTCATTCTTGCTACAGTGGCTACATATCAATTAAAACTTGGCAGCGGATACTTTCTTACAATATATAATGCTTGCTCGTGGTTGGCTTTGTGGATATCTTACTTGGAGTTATTCAATCTACCAACAAAGACGAAATATGCAGGATTGGTTGTTGAGCAAGAAATAGGCCAAGATATAGCTCAAGGAGATACTGCACCTGTTGTTGATGATGATGATGAAGAAAATGACGAGACGGCTAATGAGCGTACCGCTTTATTGTCTTTGTCTGGACATTTACAGAATAGAGGGACTTTTGCTCATTATAATAGAAGACCGAGTCATGATGATGGAGATGAAGACGATAAATTGCTGTTCGAATATGCACCATATCCGGATGAACAGCTCTGGTCAGCAGCTTTACCGTCCTGGACATGGCTGCTGCAGATACTTGTTTTACTACCGATCAATTTGATCTTATTAGGTCAACTCGGACTATTAATCACCAGTGCATTGAGTCAGACTTCTACAGACGGCACTCCATTGACGACAGACCCAGTGGTAAGGATATATCTAGCCATGGCAGCTGTGGCGATATTATTCATACTCCCAATATTTCCTTTTATACATCGATTCAAATGGCAACTTCCAATCATGCTATTATTCGTATGTTTTGGTACAGCAGTTTTCAACCTCACTAGTCATCCATTTAATCGAGATTCCAGACTCAAAGTCAACTTTGTACAGAGAATTGATCTTGACACTGGGGTAAACCGTGTATCTGTATCAGGTATTAGAGGTTGGGTCAGAGAGGTTGTCAATAACTTGCCAAGCGTCTCGCGTGGATATGTAGCTGTTAATTGCACAGATCATGCACCTTTCTGGGCATCTAGACCGGGACATGAAGCATGTATGTGGCAAGGTTTGGCTCCGCAAGTCATGCTGGGATATGGTCAAGACTCGAACGACCACACTCGACATGATATGTTGGCTTTTAAAGACTGGATAGCTTTGAACATTACCAAACTCGACTCGACAGAATCTAAATTTAATCGAGCCCTTGCGGACAATGAGAAGGTCCATTCGTTCCTATTCACTTTGTCAGGAAGAAATACTCGAGCTTGCAGACTTGCATTTGATCAATCACGCATAGTAAATTTGGACTTTACCATGTTGAATGCTGAAACCAATACATCCAGTCCGGAGATGACTCGTACTTTCCCCTCTGATAGCAGTTCCGCTAAGATACCGAATGATATATCCTTCTTTGAGACCGGATATTATCCAGATCTTAGAATGTGGTCTAGAACATTTGATCCTACTTTTAGTGTAAAGGTTGATATTGTAGTAGAGAAAGATACAAGCGTGAAGAATGGAAAAGAGGAAGATAGAATATTTAGAGGTCAGGCAATGTGTACTTGGAATGATGCAAATGATGATGGAAAAAAGATTCCAGCATTGAAAGAAGCCTGGGACTATTTACCTGTCTGGGTTGCAGTGACAAAACGCGGCGATGCACTTGTTGAAGGTGGTAAGAATTGGGCACTGACCTTATAAGATGCGAGTTTGTAGACAGGGGCATTGGTGGTAAAACATTTTATATGCGGATTTATAATTTTCTACACTAAGACAGTATTTAACCAGCGAATGGCAATTCATGGACCACGGAGCACAATTAGCTTGAGCAGAGTAGTAGTAGGAAAACCCAATGTAGAAAAAAGGCTCTGACCGGCCTCGGTAAGGGATTCCCATGTGGTTTCTCAAAAAGGCTCTGCAGTGTTTTGAGCTGCAGTCTATCGTGCCAGGGTGTGCAACAGGATAATGTGATAACTATATCCGAGATGACATCTCTCATGCTTGACACTTGTACGGAGATATGAAAAGGGAGGAGCGTAATAACATCTCTCATGTTTGACACTGTACGGAAAGATGAAAAAGGAGGAGCGTAATAACATCTCTCATGTTTGACACTGTACGGAAAGATGAAAAGGGAGGAGCGTAATAACATCTCTCATGTTTGACACTTGTACGGAGATATGAAAAGGGAGGAGCGTGAGCAAGACAATCAGGTGATAAGATGAGGATAGCATGGTTTTGATCGTCCAGAAGAGGATAAACATCTACTCGTAAATAATGTCGTGAGTAATTACTGGGTTAACAAAATATGATTACTGTAAAGTAGCTTGTAATGATAGTTGAACATGTTAAGCTGAACTTGGAAAAGATTTCGTGCCATCCACGTGATCAGATTTATTTTGATAAAAATTTCCTTGATGACTTTACTTCCTACTTTGCATCGGGAGTACAACAAGCCATAAAGGTTTTGTATTACTTGTCAGGATGAGGTGAGTACCTACCCAGTTACCTATACTATTCTCATGTTCTAACAACTCTACAAGAATCGAAACGTGCTACTTTTGTTCGGCACCTTGCTATCCTTCCAAGGGTATCACATTTGTTCGAAATGACGCCCGTCTCTTCAGATTCTGTAAATCAAAATGTCATAAGAATGTCAGTTATTTTTCTATTCTTTCATATCCATTCTCACAACTAATATTATATATTCAGTTCAAAATGAAGCGTAATCCGCGAAAACTAGCATGGACAAAAGCATTCCGTCGAGCGCATGGTAAGGAAATGACCGTCGATACAACCCTCACATTCGCCTCTCGTCGCAACGTTCCAGTCCGTTATGATCGTGAATTAGTAGCGACAACACTCAAAGCCATGCAACGAGTAGCAGAAATACGGGCGAAGAGAGAAAGAGCATTTTACAAGAATAGAATGAAAGGCAATAGAGCAAGACAGTTAGAGGCCGATCGGAAACTCGTTGCGGAGAACCAACATCTGTTACCTCCTTCAGAAAGAGATATTGTCCCCGCTCTATTGAGAGATACAGAAGATATTATGGAAGAAGTGGATGATTTGGAAGCAGATTTAAGTGCAGAAGAAATGGAAGATTCACTTGACGAAGAGGAAGACGTCTTGGATGAAGTGGAAAAGGAAGAGATTAGATTGGCAGCACAGAGGAAGAAAGATGCGTCGAAGAAGAAGTCAAGTATGAAGCAAAAGACAAAATTGGTGAGAGGCGGAGGTGTAGAAAGGATGGACGTCGATTAATGAACGACATCTTTTTAAAATACGTAAATCTGCACGGGATACGGTTAATGTCTACTGTTACGATGTTTTATTTTCAGCATTTTTTCCTACTTTTAATTATGAATGATCAATTTTTCAATGTATAGCTGCCTCCACGGCTGACACACCGTACGTACTCGTTAAAAAAACTTCCCCCAACCCAGTTCATACCTACAGTATCATTTTTTTTTTCGTCAGGGTCCAAAATTTGTGACAGCAGTTCTCACGTGACTATAAAAAGCTTATTTCTCCATTGCGGTGGGGTATCGCTACTGGTCGATTTTATCGATTTGATATTTATTATCAAGTAATATATTTATTTCTCTGATTTGTGTTGACCTGCCGAGAAATCAAGTTTATAACATGAATCAATCGTCGTCAATTGAATACTATAATACATCATGGCTAGTCTTTCAGCGATTTTGAATGACGAGCCTGCCGATGCCGTTCATCCAGCTCGGTCAGAACCCCGTACTCTAACCAAACCACCCTTACAAATTCCCGAAAACCCTTACATTCACCATGCCGATGCAGCCTCAAGTCCTCAATCACATGTCTCACGACGATTATCAACGACGGAAAATGAAGCTATATTGGCATTGGCAGCATTATCTTCCACGGGCTCGAATCCCCCAACATCTTGGCCAACAAAAGATGTTGATCAGACTTGGAATGTAAATACCCTAGAGGACCAAACGTTATCAAGTTTTTATGACGATCTAGTACATGCTTCGAGGTCACATATTGGAGATGAAAGCGCTCAGTCTATACCGCAACCAATCTCTCCAGAACTCACCATTTCCAGAAGAAGATCTTCACCTACTCTTGAACAGTATCGATATATTTCTCCTGTACAAAGCCGTCAAAGTTTTGATCCATCGTTGCAACTTGCTCCTCTTAACATCACTAATTCTCATCCATCTACTACACGACATGTAGAACACGTTACTAATCCGCCTATAAATACAGTGAATGAAGCTACTCAATCAGCATCAATAACAGCTGTACCTTCAAACAGCACGATTCAGCATTCACCTGCACATTCCGAAGCGACGATAGATAATCAGGACACGATAACGCCGGTTGTAACAGCCGATGCCTCAGTATCAAACGCGCCACACTCTATACCGATAATTCAGCCGACAGCACAAGGGATATTATTACAACAAGAAAGTTCAATTTCAAATGACGTTGACATGACTGAAGCTTCACAAATTCCGTCCACAGGACCAGCTCCCCCAATATCGATGCAGCGCGAGACAGAAATTATGATCAAACCTGAACTTTCACTCGCCATACCTTCACCTTCTCGAGAAAATTCAATCCCAATCTCAACTACGGAAGATATTATGCCGTCCACTACCGCGCGAGGAATCAAAAGACCTGCACCCAAAGCTCTACCTAAAAAGACTGGTGGCAAGAAAGGACGACCTGCAAAGAAGCAAAAACTGTCTGCAACGGTCGATGAGAATTTACCTTCTTTACCTAAACCGAACACAAAAGCAAAAGTAAAAGGCAGTGCCAAGACTCCACTTTCCGCTACGGCAACCCCTCATGGCTCTTCTCCCGCGCCACGTTCAGCGCGTGGTCTTTCGAACCTAGATCGATCCTCGGCTACACCTGTTGTTGAACCCGAGAATGATGATGGCTCCGAGGTGGATGAAGAGGAGGGTACATCAGATCAAGAAGGCAATGTATATTGCATCTGTCGAAAACCAGATACAGGTAGTGTTATGATCGGTTGTGACGGGAAATGCGATGATTGGTATCATATCAAATGCGTTGGAGTCAAAGATCAGGATAGACAGCTGATTGATAAATATATGTGTCCAGTATGTGAAGAAAAGGGTATAGGCGTTACAACATGGAAACGTATGTGTCGTCGAGAAGGATGTAGAAAGCCAGCTAGACTCGCTAAAAAAGACGTTGAACCTAGCAAGTATTGTAGTGATGAATGTGGTGTCGCCTTTTTTCAAGGTATGATGAGCAATACTCGGGAAGTGGCAGATGAAGCTGTCAAGAAAGACGGACGATGTAAGAAGAGCATTACACAATCAATGGAACAATCCTTCAAGGCAAATGATCCTCTAGGTGGTGTAATTAGTGTACACGAATTAAAATCACTAGTCACAAATGCACCTCAGTTGGATCAATTCAAACAACTTGGAAAGGGAGTGCTTAGTCCCCCTGCCACACCCTCCCCAACCAATTTAAGCTCAAATGTGAAGCATACTCTTGATTTTGATAATCTCTCTATAGATGATAGGGAAAGGATACTTGAAATTGAAGTTATGAAAACACAGCTCCGGAAAAGACACACTTTACTAAAGGATCAAGCAAAATTGATAAATATGATTAAACAATCTATATTACGAATAGCAGAAACAAAAGGTATTAAACCAAAAGACATGTGTTTCTATGATGACAGGATTCGATGGAATCTTGATGAAATTGCAGCATGGCGTGACACTTCCATAGGTAAAGAAGCTCTAGAAACCGGAATGCTAAATCTTTCAGATGCTGAACAAAATTCTGATGACGAGCTTGAGAGGGATGGATTGTGCTCCAAGAAAAAGTGTCAAAAACACAAAGAATGGGCAACTATAGCTTTGGAAACCAATCGGTCAGAAATGGCTGAAACTGTCGAGAGAATGCGAAATATAGATCGAGAGGAAAAAGAATTGAGAGAAAGAGCTACCTTGAAAGCTAGACAGATTCACGCCGGTGAATTTGGTGGTACTGTCGAGCATCACTTCATAATTAAAGGGAGAAGGAAAAAATGACACGATAGGCATGACAATATAAATGAACAAGCGTTTAAGAATATTTCTTTGGTTATTTCAGGCAAAATAAAATTATAGATTGTATAATATATATCCGAGACACATCAACAATAAAAGAGCATAAACATTGCATGACTTGATGAGTTTTATTATTCTGATACATCCTACACTATCCTCATGATGTGACAGCTACGTTTCAGAGTTGCAAGTGATTGCACATGACGAGTTCTGCATGCAACACGGAGCATAAGACCTTGCATGTTTTAGGAACGTTTGAACAAACGGTTAATCGCGGGTGATTATCCTTTTACAAATTCTCGGACGATTCTAACTTTTTCCGCCCTTATCAGATCAAGCATTAACAAAGTGATGAATGATCATTTTTACGTGTGGAGAAACTTCGGTAATCGGAACGACAAGCGGGTTCGTCCGTCTTTGTTAAGGCAGACAAAGTAACCGTGACAGAAAAAAAAGTCCCCCGTCGATCATTGAATAAACAATCCCTACAAGATGAGAATGTTTTTGCTTTGCCACCAGACTATTGAAAACAACAACATTCATCAGAATTGTCACGTCAATCGTTTGATGGATTTTTTTAATGGACAGTGCATGATGAGGAGGCAAAATATCTACCACGTGGAGGATTTGTAACAAGAAATAAAAAAAGCTTGATAGCATTTTTTATGCACGTTCCCCGCATCGATGTGGTTAAAAATGCTAGCCACCCCGTGATCGGGAGCTTGACGAAACCTGTCCTGTGGAGAGGAATTGATAGGGCAATATCACGACATACATGTATAATGATATGTATATAATTATGTAGAAAAGGATGATGGCAACATTTGATATGTGAGATGGGAACATCAAAACCGCAATCACATTGCAGAAAAGTGGTGGTCAGCAATGATTGATAAACAATTCCTGTCCAAATGTCAAAAATTTCTTATCAAGCTCGATCCTACAAGTTCAAGAAACGCCCTGATGTCACCACTCTCCAACCACTTTGTTTTCTTAATCATGACAATAGTGTTGTCCATCATTAATTAACCGTATCACTAAATATGATCACTCACGTCAAAAAGAAAACGCACGGTTAAAGCCTTTTTTAATGTTGATCTCTAACAAAATTCCCTGCCCAACGCCTTGTCCACGTTATATTTTGCCAAACTCTGTTTTACAACCTTCTTTTTTTTGTTACGCTGGAGCCGGGACCCACTTTATTTTTGACCTCCGCACTTTACAAGTACTTGTAAATAAGTTTGGGGAGGTTGTGTGGTGCTGCGTTAGCTTCGTTGGTCGAGACTCTTTTTCTTCTTGGTTATTCTTCCGTTCACCGACCACTCACCAAAGAAGAACAATTCGAATCATTGGACAATTATTGACTGTATTCACATGCGATTGATATTATTCACCACATAAACATCTTGTAGAAGCTCAACAATCATTATTACATATCAAATATCAACACGAAAAGTGATGGCAAACAAGCATTTTTGATCACCCCCGACATCGCGAATATCAATACATTTACGAGCATCATGCCCAATTAAATCAACCCAATCATTTTTATATTGCAATTACTTATCATTAATGATTATTGATTAATCATATACATTCTTTATTTAATACACATCATATCGCATTTATTCTTTTTTACATTCACGAATGCATATCAAATCACAACAATAAATTATCACCCTTGCGCGTTTGTCAGTGGTGATAATAATAATAAAATAGGTCAGAATATAAATCTGACCTCAACATTCACATCTCGACAATGGCATTCTCCATGGACGATCTATACGAAGTTTTAGGAATTAGAAAAGATGCCGATCAAACACATATCAAAACGGCATATCGGAAATTGATATTAAAATATCATCCCGATAAGGTTACAGACGAAGCACTTAAACCAGCAGCTGTACAAAACTTTCATCAAATACAAGAAGCTTATGAGATTCTTGGTAATGAAGATAAGAAGGTCAAATACGATTCTACTGTTGCTAGATTGGCTGAATTGAAAAAACGTGAGGCGGAATTAAAACAAAATAACAACAATTCAGAAACACAAACGCGATCCGTGTTCGACTATCAAGTACCAACTTCACGAACAGCATCTTTTGCATCAAGAGGAGGTGATAGATATGATTATACAATCGAGGTCGATGGAGAGGAATATTTTGGTATTTCAGTACCTGTTCCTACATCAAAAGGAACGTCTGGAAAGAAGCAAACATCCGCCGAGCGGCAATCTAGTAAATATTCCATCAAGATTGATACGAGTCGTAGAGCATATGTAAAAGAAAGTGTCAGAAGTAGTAGAACTGACAAGAGAAAGGTTTCTGAACGAGAAAGACGGCGTGATAGAGAAACAAAGGTACAACTCGCTGATGACAGCGAAAGTGAACAAGAACAATCATCCTCGAAACGATATGATAGTCCAATGGACTTTCGGGATACTTTTGATGCACGAAAACAAACATCAACGGATGAAGATAGTAGTCCACTCGATTCTCCAGAATATAGTCCAAAGATTAGATCTTCTTCGGAATTTGTAGATAACAGACCGAGTAGACCAAGACGTGGAGAAGAATCAACATCAAGACGATCATACTCTTCAAGAACTCCTAATGTCGACTCTCTGGGGATGGAATTTGAACAAAGGTCTCGTGGACAATCTGTACGTGATATACCTCGAGAAAGAGTTGGTGATATACCTCGAGAAAGAGTTGGTGACACACCTCGAGAAAGAGTTGGAGAGAGAACTGGAGAAAGAGATGGAGAATATCGTCGTGATTCATATGAAAGGAGTAGAAAATATAGTGAACCGGAGATTATATTCAATACAGATTCATTTTCAAGGCCAAGTCTGGAAAAACAAAGCTCAATACCGACAGAAAAATCAAGTCGACGTTCAAAAGCAACATCATCAAGCAAGAATTCAAGTTATGATATGCCCGTCTATGTTAGATCTGCTACAATGCCTCTACCTGTCCGACGACCTGAAGGTCCATCACGTGGTGAATCAAAGATTCGAGAAAAGACGGAATTCAAATATGGTTTACCAACACCTGGAGCTTCTCCACCTTATGAAACGTCTTATACATCTGCACGTATGCAATATTATGTAATTGACGATGACAAACTTCGAGAAGTCAGTCCTCTCGGTACATCACGTCGACCAAGTCGAACAGCTTCACCAACTTCTCCAATCGAAGTTGAATATCGAAAATCATCATCGGATTCTTCTAGAACATCTCCTGTCATTGCAAGTGTCGAACCTGTAGCATATACTCGATCGACATCTGATGCAGCTCCATATCTTACTCAAACAGTCGAACCTGTTCCACGAAGATCTAGACAGCCTGCCGTTGTTTTGCAACCAATCTGGACTGAAAGATTATCAGAATCTCCTAATAGAAAATACTCGACTGTAGAAAGAGAACGAGAACGGGAAAGATATGACGATGAAGGTATCGAGAATGTTTATCCATTAGAAAGTGGCCGGACGAGTAGAAAGTCTTCTACAAAACCAAAGATTCAAAGAGGATATACATACACCGCTCCGGGATATATCAATAAAGATATTAATACATCTACTATGAATGAACAATATAATTCTAGAGAAAGGAGGTCGACGAGAAAATACAAAGAAACGCTATCATGATTTGAAAAGACTTTTATGATTGATTATCATAAAGCATATTATAACATTATCATATTGAGATATCAAAGCACAGCACAGCACAGCATAGCATAGCAAAGTAGAAAGCATATATATGCTTTTTCATCATATATATCATAACATGACATGAAGATAACGTAGCATATTTTATTTTCAGAAACATCATTCATTTATTTATATACGAAAGATACGTTTGACTCTTCCGTAAAAGGTCTTTGAGATATTTAATTTAGGGATATGGGATTCATTGGATGGAATGGTGGTGGTATGGTGGTAGTGGTAGTAGTAGTCATATTTCCAAAGCAATATATTCTTACAATACCTTGATTTGTTTTATACCTTGATTTATGATCATCGTGATATTCTTTCTTCATTTCACACAATTTATCACGTTTGACCTATTTTTATTCGTTTTGACCAAGCTCTAGGAGACTTATAGTTACACAGTGTTTTGTTTGACTGTCGATTCTTGTTTTGCAGGTGACGATATTGACAATGTGTTTTGTCATGTCGAGTTTTAATCCCTCTTGCAATGTCATGCTGTGTTTGTTGATGTGAGGATGGGGTGTTTGACTAGAAAGTTTATTTTTTTTATTTTTTTACAAACGTCATTTATTATTTCCTTCGACTGTACTTGCGACCTTGATACGATACTGAAAGGCAGTTGAATCGGAGAGGGTTAGTGTATCTTGATACGAAAGAAAGAGCAGATAATTCGATAAGAAAGTAGAGAGCGTGTGGAGAGGGTAGAGAGTGTATATACCATCCAAAAGGAGACGAGGGGGTTTGTTATATATTCGATAAGAAACTAGAGGTTAGATATCTACGACACAACCTCGCGAGGTATCACCGTTCGAAACGAAACCAGGACTACATCGGAGCTTCATACATTGGAAGAGACAAGACTAAAAGGGGTGATCATACCTTTGAAGAGACGAGTACAGGGGTGATCAGATTCATTTGAGACGCAAGGAGAGAGAGAAGATATTATAATACGGAGATCGAAGAGAGAAAAGAGGTGCAGATGGCAGTTACTTTTCTGGTCGCGACGGTCGGGTTGGGCGCTGCTGCGTTTGTTGTAAGTGATAATTAATTTCCTTCGCTTTGAGATGAAATGGACGTGTGGTTGGTTGTTTGGCGGTTTGGCAGTCTGGCTTTTTGGTTGGGTGTATGCCGATCTGTCTGGTTTGCAGATCGGGTCCTGGCTGTCTGGCTGTCTGTCTGGTTGATGGTCTGGTTGTCTTTCTAATCATCGGATTGCCTGGTTGTATATATTGCCTGGTTGTCTGGTTGGCTGTTTGGCCGGTCGTTTGGCTGGGTGTCTGGTCGGGTGTATGGGTGTCTGGCTTTTTGGTCGTCCAAGTGGCTGTTCGTATGGTTGTTTACTTGGCAGGTTGTTCTTCTGGTCGCCTGCTGGTAGTCTTTTCGATCCTCTGGTTGTCTGTCTGGTGGCTTCTTTGGTTGTCTGACCGTCTAGTTGCTTGATTATCGGTCTGGCTGTCTGGCTAGTTATTTGGCTTGCTGGTTGGTTGTTGGTCCGTCAGTAGTCTGCCGGTAGTCTCTTTGACTGTCTGATTGACTGGTTGTCTATTCGCTTGTCCGTCGAGCCGTCTGTCTATCTTGCGTCTGACTGGTTCTCCGGTCGTCTCTTCGATCGTCAGCTTGCCTATCTGACTGTCCATCTGGCTGTCTACTGTCTAACTGTGGGCCTCTCTATGTACCTATCCAGCTGACTGGCTGTTTGGTCGGCTGAGTGTGCGTCTGCTTGCCTGCAGGCAGTCCCTCAAATTGGTCGCTTGTCTGATTGTCTTATTGCCTATCGGGATGTCGGTCTGTCTGATTATCTGGCTTTTCACCCGGCTGTCTTGATAGTACTTGCTTGGTAGGTCTCATCCAAGTCACACTCTGATACTCTTACGTGTAATGCAGCATGTTTAACCTGAAGCGACTGCAATTCCGGGAATGCAGCATGTCGATCTAAGATGTTCACTTTGTCGACATAGTTCATTGCTTGTCAAAATGGCATGCTGCTTATCCATATAAAATGGGGAGACTTTCACCGAAAATATACTTATCAGGCCTAAACAGACCTCGATTAGGTGAATAGCTTCCAGATCTTGGACAGAGACACATAATGCACGTCGTCGACTGAATGCGCGATTTGCCATCCCAGATACCATAATCTGAGGCTATCATGCACTTCTAAGCATATTACCGAATGGCGGTTTCTAGTCATTTCATCAAAAATTTAAATTGTATACGCACCCTGTCTGTCGATTTAGCACTGATAGGAATCTATCGGCCGTGACTCGTGTCAAATCACTTCAGATGCGCCATGCAGCGTGTTATACTCTGGCTCAGATTTACAGTACATCCATCTCTGGATAGATTAGAGGGTCTCCTTCGGTATCATAAATCTAGAGTATATCCCTCCCAGGCGTTGGTCTAATGTACGACAACAATACTCAGAACACAAAAGACCCGATCATGGACAGGATATTCAAACGATGGCCACTGATCTCCAGCACTACTCTACGCACTCGCACAAGGACCATGAAATAAATGATCTATGTATTTCTGCCAACAATGGAACTCCAAAAAAAAAAACAGAAAGTAAAGCGGTTCAAACCACGAGTTCTATATCTATGGAAGGACCAATTACGAATGCACTCTCGACGCATGATTATATATATATACAAATGACACAAGATGTTTCGGACGAGACACTGACTTGAGAATATAGGGCAGGGCATCACTCCTCGCATATCGACGATCTAAAGCCGGGACAAACGCTTTAGGAAGAGTCTTTTACAAAGGTGGCTTTGATGCGAAAATGTCAAGAAGAGAGGCTGCTTTGATTTTAGAAACTAGGTAATGTTTATAATCACATGAAGTCATGGGGTAGATTCTGATGTATATTTTAGTGAACGAGGAATCACAAAGGAGATAATAAGGCGGAAACATAGACAGATGATGTTGTTGAATCATCCGGATCGAGGGGGAAGTCCGTACCTAGCGACAAAGATCAATGAGGCAAAGGAGTTATTGGAACGGACATCTTGATAGATCATCATGAAGTGTTATGGTTGGTCATGAGAAAAAGCGACGACCATTTGTGGTGATAATAGTCAGATAGTGGAGCGCGGGAGAGACTCGGGTTTCGGGGTCAACATTTAGATCTATGTATATATAACGCATTCTGAATCAGATACCAGCAAGTTTAGAACATAATTCAGGACACAACTGGTTCATATATAAATCAAGTTACGATAACTCCCAAAAAATAGTTCCCGTGCGTATGCACTCAGCGGAGTGTATCTAGATGCGCCCAATCATTTAATGATGGATGAGTACTGTGAGTCTTGTGGTAAGGAATGTGCAGCCCTCCGCGCAGCTCGATCAGACGCGTGTCAACCTCTCGTTCCCAATGGTCTAACATAATCATAAAATAAGCCAACTCATCTCCCCACGACTCCCTCTTAGATATTGGCACGTCTAATCTACCTTTGCAGTCTTTTGATCGTGTCTCTAATTTAGCTGCAAGCTCTCTCAACTCTTCGTGAAGGAATTGGGGAGTCTTTTGCGACAACGTGGCCGGACTGGTCCTTGCTGCTAGAGCCTCCCTGCTTGTATTGTTGTTTTTACCCTTGTGAAAAACCGACATATCGAGAGGCAGAAGGTCTCTATATGTGATAGCTATGTCCTTCAAATGAGCTATAACTTTCAAATAATCAGAACATTGTGTTTCGCTAGTGTCTGATTGGATGAATGTATAAATTATGCGTGGGCCGAACGGACGCGAATATTTTTGGACTGGTTGATATCTGGGGTAAGCAGGAAACCTATGCTTTTGATTCTCGTGTAACAATGTTCGTTTAATTGGGATTTCTTTGGCTAGTTTCAGATCATAAGTCATCGTCACAAACTCACCATGACCATCACCCCTAAGTGACCTTAGTAAAGGGACAAGACAGCGAGCTCAGACAAACATGTACTTACGGTTCTGTTACTGTCCGAGGATATTGTACTTCAAGAACTTGGAAATGGTCTCGAGAGTGGGGAATTTTCATGAGTTCGTCATGTAACAGCTTTGTCCATACTTCGTGTGCATCAAACTGGACCCCAGACGCGGGTCGGACAAGGAGTGTATCATAACGTAGCCAAAGTCCAAGAACACTCTTACAGTGTAATTCCTTTCCCTTCTTGCCGCCAGTTATTAAGTTGTCCAGTACATCGGAGTCTATTATCATGTCGTCGCCGATCACCGTCGTCTTGTTGCCCATCATCTTGTCGCCCATCTCGTCTTTCGTCATCTCGTCGTCCGAGCTTACATTGACCAAGTAATCGCATGATTCGATTTTGAATGCGGGATCCTTCAATTTGTCTATGAAATCCTTGAGTAATAGGTTGTTGGTTCATGTGGAGGCGCTGTATGCATGATCGCAAAACCGGTGAAGAGATAGATTAAATGAATTCGAATATGTGATATGGTGAGGTCTAGCAGGTCCGACAAGGTCTAATGACAGATATTTATATTTAGTCTGGGGCGGCCATCAGACTTACAGTTTAGCCTGATCGGCATTGCAACCATGACTTCCATCAATGATAGTTTACCTGAAGTGGCCATCAAAATTGAATTTCAGCCTGATGGTTTGTCTCCGACTCGGGATCTCCCCGGATTTTGACGAGGCGGGTACTCCACAAACTTAATTGTAGGCACAGGGCACGGGGTAATTTGCTCGCAGACCGGCCAAAGGACAATACTTGTAGTACAAATTGGAGCTAAACGTGAGAAAGCACATCAGCTTTGACCATAGATATTATTACATATTTGGTATCACGATAAAAGGCCGATTTTACACTAGACTAAACATAGATCTACAAGATTGACTGTTCCAGCCCTTCCAAGACATAGTAGCGAATGAAAAACCCACGGAATTTCCTATCATTAAAAACAAAAAAATTCGACTCGATTTTGCTAATCTCTCTTCTGGACTAGGAGTTATGCTTTCGAAACTTAGTACACTAGTAGACAGCATGTGAATCTATCTAGTAAATGTGGATCTGGCAGGTCTTGTACTAGTATAAAGGTATAGAAGACAGATTCCGCTCTCGACCTAAAGTTATAATATTACTCCTCAGGTCCACTACAAGCAAAGACCTTCCTGTCATCAATAAGTAAATGGAGTGCGTTATCAGCCGAAGCTACGTCAGAGGGCTTCATTCATGAGGTTACTTAACCTGTAATTCACGACGTATTTAGTTAATAATTCAATTCAATATTATTCGATTATTATATAAATCGTTACTAGTGCTCCACAAGTTATCACAACAGTTGAGAGATGCATCAACATGCAATGCTCCATACTTGGCTCCCAAGCTAAAAGCTGAGAATCTCCTGACGCGGTAATAACGTAATGGCGGGTTTTCGGCAACATTGCGATCCACAATTGGGATTTATTTACAGCATGTAAACATATCGGAACGATTTTAGACTATAATAACAAATTACAATAATCTTACATAACACAACTCCGACATGCATGAACCCCTAATTCGTACTTATGAATATAAAGTTGGTCGTGACCGTCTCCGTCCTGAAGCAGTGCTACTAGAGCTATCACTTCTCGTGCGCTTGTTCGAATGGGTTGGTTTATGGTTATTTTCGTGCACGATTAGGTGTCTATCGAAATCTCGTTCATATAATACCGCCAGGTTCTGGCACGTTATTATTTCCTGCCACAACACGGTGGAAGTCTCTGTTTGAACTCGTGTTGGATCATGCTTTTTCTCGTATGACTCCACTTCGAAATCCGTTTTCAAGACAAATTTTTTAAGTAATTCTAGCCGCTCTGAGCAGTCATCGAATAGATCCAGAAACTCAATGGTTTTTTCGAAACCGATCACTATTGCATCTTTCACAGGCTCACCCGCACACTTCTGTAGTCGATTCCTCATACTGATAACCTTCTTCTTCATCTGAAAGAGGTGATTTTCATGTTCAGGACGTTTGGCTTGAAAATCTGCCTCGATGAAATAATAATCTGCACTGTCGAATTTGGTTCTAAATGCTTTAAAAAATCCATGCCTTTCGACCTCCGAATTTGTCATGCGACCTGGGTGAACATGGCTCCAGCCGTGAAATGTTGCACGGTTGCTCCTCAGCCCTTCTTGGGCAGCTTCTAAATCGAAATATTCAACGTTAAAGAGATCTGGGTATGGGACAAAACTGGACCATGTTCATTAGCGTAACGTGTCGAAGGGTCTCGAAGCTGTATGTACTCGCCTTTTCAGGTGGTCGCATCGTATTTCAAGAGTTTTCCAATGGTATGAGTATATCCCTTCTCGTCGTTGGTATTCACTGCCCTCCGATAACTTTGTATATAATCGAAATTTCCAAGCTTCGATTGCCTTTTTGTTTATCTCAAGTTCGACCGCTGACTGGCGGTGCTGTATCTGTACAATAAGTCTGTCACAGCGAAACCCATCATCAACGACGGTCTTGATGTGTGCTTGTAAATTTTCAAAGAGTTGATTATTGTCATAAACGTAGAGATTGCATAAATCAGTATCTGGAATTATACCACCCTTCACTTCTGAAACGAATTTATCAAGAGACTCATATGTGTTGTAGAAAACCGATCTTGACATGCTTTGAAAATAGTGAATTGAATTATATCAAGTTCGACAATGTGATATGGTAGATCGTGGTAGTTCTGCGAGATCAAGACTGATCTATATATATTTCGTGCCAAAAGTCAAATTTCAGCCTCATCAACATTACAACCATGACAATGAAACCTTGGAACTTTTGTGATGTGTAGGTGTCTCAAATCTGTACCTAATTGTAGTGGTACGTAAAGTTGTGATCAGGAGATCATCCGTACAGAATAATCGGACGACAATCGCTAATCTGTCACATTTCAAAATACCTCGTTATCTCGCAGTACATTGACGGCACAATGTCGATCGCATTTGCTGCAGGGGTCGTTGATAATCATGGTTGCTATGAGACACTAACAAGGGACTAGGGTCTGAGGAAAGGCTGAATTCGTACCAACAAGGGTCCATTATTACGTCACCCGATTCTTGGCGAACGGGTGATAGCTATTTTTGACCCCATGGAAGGAGAATTCTCCGGGCAGATTGTATCCCAACATTTGGCGCGTGTTTGTTCCAATCTAATGTGAGGCCTGATAAATGTCAAAAGTGAGACCAAACAGCGGTAAGTTTCATTACTAACTCATCAAAAATCGGTACGAGTTGGGTGTGATATTCACAAGCCAACAAGATTGAAATTGTTGGTCAAACTCTAATTCCCCACTACGATTCCGTTCACCTTGCTAGGCATATATCGTCGGCAAACTATACTACAAAAGTCCCGGCAGTTCACGTCACTTCCGTTAGAACAGACGGATCAATCTGGTAGAGACATGACGCTAGTGGTTCTATTTATAGCAGACATTCAATCACGTGAACCATTGTTGTATTCCCACATTAAAAGTTGATTGAATATGAAGCGGCTCCGGCCGGGAACGCATGTCAGATAATCACCTCGGTACACTATCTTGGTAATTCTTTTTACTGCCATCTCGCCTACAGCAGAGCGTGACCACTTCTATGTATGAACTTTGCTATGCTTCACTTCCTCAGAATGACAATCATGACACCTTGAACTAATCATAGATCTTTCTTTGGCATTCACGTCGTGGTGGGATTGCAGTGGTAAGACTTGTTAAATAGATTATTAACGTCAATGCTTGAATTGGAAATACTATGTACGAATAAAGATGTAACAAAATGCTATCAGAATTAATATCATGCGCTGACTTCCGGTATCATATTTCCTTCCTTCTCTCGTCCTTTCTCATCTGTAGGAGCACCATTCTTTTTCCTTTCTTCTTCTCCATCACTAACTTTTACATCTTGACCATTTGACTCTTTGTCTTTTGTATCCAGTACCTCTGTAGCAGATCGTTGTTTCTTTGGCGAAGTATAAGAATTACTTCTACTATAAGATGGAGGAGGAGAAAGGACATGTCCATCAGGAACCAAACCTTTCGGTCTCTTTACACCGTTTCTATCATTCAACTGTTCAGCCTTTTCACACATTCCTTGCACAATCTCGAAAAAGTCTCTTCTCTTTTCAACAGGAATGACATGTCCAACTCCTTCTGGAAAGTATTTCGATACACCACCATTCTCACCACCCAACTCTTCCAATAACGTCTCTCCATGAAAGAATTTAATCATTCTATCACCCGTTCCGTGCATGACACATATCCTTTCTCTTTCGACTTTATCACCCATTTCTTTCAGTTGTTCTGGAGATTTATGATGCCAACCCGCAGCCACGGCTTGACAAATAAATCCCACTCTCGACACTTTCTCCAAGTCCTCTCTCTTTCTAATTTCAGACGCAGCAGCTCTATCTCCATTTGTAGGAAATGGCTTTACCACTGCTTCAGTCTCGTCTTCCCTATCTAACCATTCTTTACTATAATTCACCTCTTTGACATGTTCGACTTGAGCGTCTATCTTTTTTGGTAAAAGTAAATTAACTCTACCCTTGACGTTTTCCACCCATCCTACACTATTAACCAATCTCGCTGCAGTAGATACAAAACATACACTAGCAATCATATCCGGAATCATCATGCATAACTCTTGCGCAATCATTCCTCCCATCGATACTCCAATGAGATGTAACGACCGTTCAGGAGAATTAATATTCCATTTCAAATCCGATATAATCTCCATGATATCGAATGCCATTTCATATGTACTATATCTCATGAGCGGTTTTGACGAATCCCCTACTCCTCGATTATCTATTATCAAACAAGTATACACGTCTGGGTGGAAATGCGCAAAGTCTCGCGTCTGTCGTTGCCATGCTTCTTTCGGTGCTCCTAGTCCCATTATCCACTTTTGACCCCCACAATAATCAGCAACTGTCACCGAACGAAACGTAAAGGCCGACTTACGATGAGTTTTCGCGGACCGTGACCGTGGAGTTCCCATGATATATGCAACGGTCCGTTTCTCGCTAGTGCCACAAAGGATTCTCCCGCTTTAGTAGCTTTTAGATTCCAAAACACATGTTGGAATTCCGGATGTGCTTTTATTTCTTCCACCGTGAGTGGAGTCTTGGATGTAGTCGTTGAAGTAGAAGTCAACTCATTCGGTATCAAAGGTTTATTAAATCCCGGAGAAGTAGGTGACAAGACCCCTTCGTTGTTCCTACACGAGTTAGACATATATACACACACATATTATGATTAAAGATGGAGGAACATACATGATTTATGGAAGTGTATAGATTGTAGATGAATATTATGTAAAAAAGATATATACAAGAATAAAAGAAAAGACGAGACAAGAGACGAAGAAATTACTATTCGATAATACAAGAGAGGGTTTAGGAATATCAACGGCTGTTATACTACTTTTGGGATTTTTTTGCCAATCACATGTCAAACAACGGGTTTCTTGTATGGTCAAAGTATAAAAATGTGCAATAATGAAAATAATAACTACTAAAAATAGTACATAAATTATCTTCTCATGTCACTTTATTAAACTTGATGTGTTGTGACCACTGCTACCATGTTAATGTGGAAATTTTCAAAAACTACTGATAATCGGGATTTCAGTTAATATCACCTGCCAAACACAGCGTGATTATAACTCTATCAAAATATCACGAAATTGATTATCACGAATCTCATTACAAGAATTGGATGTAATGTGGAATCTCTCTACAAGTATTAACAATAGAGAGTGACACATGACATGAAATGATATGAAGATAGATTCAGCCGAATAGTTCTACAGTGTATCAAATAAAGATCCTTTTAATCAAGTCGTATATACTCTTATATTTATATAATATAAAAACATGAGATATCATATAAAAATGAAGAATGAGAAATCAGTAAAGATGTCATCCACCATTATTGAGACAGATTATATAATCAATTTGTTAGCCCCGTTTCCTGATATCAGAAATGATCCTTTTATTATGCAGAAAAATGAGTAGAGTTTTGTTTGTATAAAAGATCAGCTGATAATATCTATGTCAAAGTGAACCAAGACTCATCAAGGCTCTAGCCGCTTCACGTTCTTCTTCATCATCACTAACAGCAAGAGATAAAGGTGATGAAGGATGATTATTGATTGTAAAAGGCGACGTCTGTGCGTCGGCCAGAAAGCTTCTCATAGGAGCTGATGACGAGATCCGTGAAGAATGTGCTGGTCGTGAACTGCTACTAGAAGAGTAACGTCTGTCATTTATAGCATGACTGGGAATACATAAAAGATTGTAATTCTTACGCCGTGAACTAGTATGAACTGTGGAAGCATTCGATTTTGCCCGAAGAGCAGCCGCACCCATACTTTTCCAATCCTCTTCATCAGTCTCATCATCTTCACTACCATGAGAACTAATTGCTTCCTCGTCATCGTCACCATCAAGACCGTCAAGAGACATGTTGTCTGCAAAATCCTCGCTTTCGCTTAGATCTTCCAATGCTTCATCAACATAAGGCATACCAGATGCGTTCTGACTGTTTGCATATGTCATTCCAGGTCGAACAGGACTCCCGGTTGAGCCATTATGAGACAGGGCATATCCACCATCCTCAGAGGCCAAGGAAGTAGTACGTTGTTTTGATATTGTTCTTCCACTTCGTATCACAGGTTTTTGTCCACGAACATGAGCGAGCCACCGACCCCAACCAATCTTGACATATTGTATATTACCGTCCGAATTAGCGCCAAATTTACCTTCGAGGGCGGCAACAACAATCCTACGAGCCCGCGCAGGATCAGTTGTAGATAAATTTGAATAACCAGGGACATTATGATTTAGACAAGACATGACATGACGAATGGCCATATCTCCATGTCCTAGCATAATCTTAGGAAGATATTCCTTTGCTAACATGGCTGGTGTGATTACCTCCTCTTTATCTCTTGCAGACAAGGCTTCCTTACTAAGGGGAACAACTCTTGCATATTGAGTTTCCGAATCTTGATCGAGACTGGCTGAAAGCGGAGAGCGAATAGTTGGATGAGGAGATTGCAGAGTGGTATTTGCAGTATAGGAGTTTGGTGGAGTCAAGGGAATGTTTGCAGAGAACTTTGATGGGGCAACTAAGCCGTCAAAGTCTTGCTTGATTGGAGGTTGATTGGATACTTCAATCGAAGATGAGATGGTGGGTGTAGATGCAAGAGCCAGTGTGATGGCTGATCTGGCCGGTGCCGTCATAATCTTATTTGGATGAATGAAGGAGTGCTCGCTCTGTACCATTCCCATTCGGTCAGCCATTTATTTAATGAAATATGATATGGAATTCGTATAAAGTATTTCATGTGGGGAACCTCCAAAAGTGAAAGGAAAGAATGACTCACTTCACGTTTTTGTGAAAGGAAGCACTACTTATCTGAATCTCAGTCAGGCCTTTATCAATAGGCCTAACAAAGGAGATGTCAGATTTATCAAGTCAAACGACTCAAATGAATGTTTTCGAGTCTCAAAAGCCAATCTCGATTGCGACACAATAGTTTGGAAAAAAAAAAAAGGAATTGGTTGATGAATGTCGTGTATTTGAAAGAGTAATTTGTTTGGGTCCGGCAATGACGCTGGACACAAACAAAAACAAAAGAAGAAGAAGGAGAAGAAGAAAAGGAAAAGAAAGAAGGGTTGGAAAAAGGAAACGATCGATATTGGTTGTGCGCAGGTGATTATGCGTGCGCTTACCTTTTGATTAAGAAAAGAGAAGAGGTAATTTACGGTGTGTTTTGGATGGACAGCGGAGCGAACCAAGGCAGGCCCTTAGTAAACGTGGGCTCATGATTCACAAACCCCAGTCCCGTAATCGAATCAAAAAAACGGGGCACTTTTCTCCGCCTTGATTTTCTCCACAAAAAGTCTGCTGCTGGTTGAACTTCTAATTATTATGTCATCACTTTTCTGATAGGGCAAAGTATATTTTTCAGATTTTTATTATCAGGCCGTGTATACTTCGCATTCGATTCTTTCTGAATAAACGTTGATTTTTGAATAATCGACCAAAAAACACGTAGTGTATACTTCATCCACCGATTCTTCATCTAACGCCGTTGAAAGTTGAATGCAACAAGAAAGTTTGTTAATTGAAGGCCTCTGATTAGCTAAATTTGGTAGACGGTCCGATTATTCGCATTTTGGCAAAATAGTCGTAATTTGAAATAATCGACTTTGTATTTTGTCTAAATAAGCTGTGAAATAACAATAATAATAATAATAATAGTTAGTGTTATTGTGTTATGTTAAACACCGTTCCCTAATCGCTAGTACTACTAGTAGTACCGCTAGAGCAGTAGTAGCAGTAGTAGTAGCTGCTGCTAACTATAGTAGGCTCTCGAGAGCTATCTACTACGCCATTATTAAGATCATAATTATTATCGTAATTATCCTTATAAAGTCCTTCACTATCTTTTTCACCATTTCCTTTAATAGCATCATCTCTAGCCATATCTTCTTAGTATCTAGCTATATCACCACTAAATCTAGCGATATCGTCACTACATCTAGCACGACGTTCATATGTTAAATAGACCTCTTCTATAATAAGGAAAATGCTTAAAACGCTAGTAGAGTTTAAAAGAACTAGCGGTAAAGCTAAAAATGGCTAGAAAGTTCGATCTTTTAATGCTATAGCTATAGCTGTAAATTCTTAAGCCTCTTAAACGCTATTATAACTAATAACTACTAAGTAAGTCAAAAATAAACTTATAACACTTAAGACTAATTAGAAGGAATAGATAGACCTTAAGTAGTTATCTAGATAGACAGTATTATTAGCCTCTAGTGCTGCTTATGCTAATACTCAAACTATAGATACTTATTTTAATAGCTATATAAATGCTAGAAAATTTCGATATAGAGGATTTAAACATAAGGATTAATATAACGAGCTATAGGGTGGCATAACAGCTACTAGTAAGAATACTATAATAATCGAAGATCTTCTAGATTTTAGAGAGACCCCTCGAAGGGTTAGATAGCACCTGTCACTACTAGCTAAAACACTAGATAATAATATCGACAATAGTGCTATTAATTAGGATCTAAGTATATTATTAGTAAAGAGAATGCTTAGCTCACTATCGGTATCCTAAACAACATAGTTATCTATATCCTTAAAAAGAAGAAAAACTACTAAAAGTGAATATCTATCTACTATTAATGAGATAAGGGAATCACTTACCAAAAGTCTAGCCTTAAGATCTTAACCTTCTCCTCTTATAGCTACTATAACGCTGTTTCTATAAGAGTATGATTATCTATCCCTTAATGACAAGATTTTAGCCCTTAAACATATAAAGGATTATAATGAACTTTTTAACGTTTCTGATGCTCTTACACAACGAGCTTAGGTGGTTAGCTAGCTTAGTGCTGCTTCTGTAGATAGATAAGATAATAATACATAATAATAATAGCATATTATTAAGTTGTAGTAGTTATAGGATACGTTATAATTATTAATATTAAAAGTTGTAGCAAATCTTAGCTTCATTAATTAAGCTATGTAAAAATTTGCTGCTAAGCTAAAAGAAGGGTAGCTAGCTAGCTATATTAGAAGTTCCTTTATGCGCAATTTAAAGAGTAAATAGCCTAGTAATTTTGGTAGTAAGATACTCTTATTACTACGTGTGTAAGAATATGTGAAATTGACCGTTTTTCTAAAGCTTATTTTCAAGAATATCTTACTATCATACTCGTACTAATCATCATATCCTCTGTAATCACGCTATATTGTAGCTATTATATCTGCTCTTTTTGCTATTATATAGGTACTACTATGCTTAGAGCTCGACTATACCGCCTTATCTTGTACGTTACCTATTTCTCCTACTTAGCTAGCTTTATTTTCTGACTCTCTTACTAATTCATTTATAATATTAGCATTTTAATAATCTAGGAAGATGTTATATAGTGCTCTAATAGCTAATATAACCTTAGTCTATACGAGCATAGTAAGGAACTCTAGAGCAAGCTAGAGACACTACTATTAACGTTTTATTACTTTAAAAATCCTTTTAACCACATTTCGTTTCCTTACATAACGATAGTTATATAATTCCTTTCTATTTTAAGGTTCTCGGCTAGAGGCACGTTATTCTCTAAGATGATATCTAACACCACGATATAGCACTAATAAATCTCTTTAACAACTATATCTAGTATTAGTAAGATAAAAATAACTAGGTAGAGTTGAAAATCCCTTATTTCGAGCAGAATTTAACACACGAGAGTTATGTGTAGAGCCTTCATATCTAGGTAACATATATACTATCCTTCTATTAAGATTAATAGTAACTAATAGATTTTGTGATAGATTTCCTTTTCTATCCCTCTAGCGTGTATAATTACCTTTAACATAAACGTCTAGATATGTGCCATTAAGAGCACTAATACAGCCTTTAAAATATGGCTAAAAAGAACTATTAAACATACTTTTAGCTTCAAGTTTAGTTTGTATTACTTTAGCTCTAGTTATATCGATAGGTTTAACATAATCTAGATACATAGATACAAATGCATTAAGGGTTAAGTAGAAAATACGCCTTATAGTACTAATAGAGCACTATATAGCTATGGCAGTATCTCTATAAGATGATCCTATTACTAGTATATAGAGAAAAATGGCTAATTTATGTCTTAATAAGTATATCCTGCTAGATTTTAAAGGTAGTATTAAAATAATATAGTTCTAAGTTGTTCTTCGATAGCGTGTGTAACAATATAAGCTATAATCATTCTCGATTATGTTATTAAGATGCTATAAACCAGATTCTCTAGTATAAGCTTATATTTCTGATATAACACTAGACGGCCGATATGCTGATGTACTATGATGCTCCTCTATTACATTAAGAAGCATCAAGAATGCGAGATCTTTAAGGAGTACGTCTTCTTCTTTAAAATTCATGGTTGTTAATATCAAATATTATAGCTACTTATTAATAATAACAATAATAAAAGATAATCAATAACAATTCATTAAGATCTTGGCATAAGCCCCCTCTCACCGCCTTTAGAGAACTCAATTTACGGTTTATGCACCAAAAACGACATAATCCAACGAAGAATCGATTATTAATAATCGCGTAGTATACGGGGCCTCAGTTAATCCGAGACATGGAAATCTTGGCAGAAAAGTCATACGAGAGCAACTGATATGGCGATAACGTATGATAATAAAAGACGTAGTTGATGCAAATCTATACGATTATACTACTGTACAATCGAGTTGAAAGAAAATTGTGTGTTGATGTTGAGTGATATTATAATGTCATCAATTTTTGACGATATGTGTGACTTTATGGTTAAAGTATAGACACATAGTCAGGTATATTGTTGGTTTGTGAATAGTGTAATCATGAAATCCATTCACTCGTATCTACAACACCATGATCGACCTTTTTACAAGACATTTTCGGTATGACTGATGCCTTTTGATTTAGTATAATCAATGATATTTCATTTATAGAATCAACATTGCTCGCGGGTAGAGATGCTCCTTTTGGCGTGACATCCACCTTTTCATCTGCACAACCATCAACCTGCTTAATGCGCCTGGATGGCACGGGAAGAGTAGTGTCATTATCCTAGAATGTTTCTTCCTCGGCATGTGCTGCTACACCATTTTGATCGTGTTCATCCGCCAAATGATCTTCTTGGTGTCCTTCTTCAGTTTCTGCAGGTATTTCAAATCCTTCTTCCGTACTATATAATATATTCTGAATTTGTTTTAGTAATCCCCCTTCATCCTGTTCCAAAGCTGGTTCTGCTTCAAAAGCACCTTGTACAAGTAATTCGATATCTCGAAGTTTGCTGAAATAAAAGTCACGTTCTCTTTCTAAACCTGTCACAGTCTCTGTCAAGGCAGTGTTTTCGGCTTGTAATTTGGTCAATGCTGCACTACTTCCTCCGCTAGATGATGTAAGACCTGCACCGACTCGTGGCCGTATGCCAAGTGATGTTGATTGTGTATTTGCAGGCGTTGTTCGTTTTACAGGAGCGGTTGTTTGACGTGGAGCAGCAGAAACAGGACCAGCCAAGCCCTTTCTTCTTGCTAGTGCATCATATGCTTCACCAGAGTAATATTGATCCCAATATTTTTTTGTAAATTGTAAAAAATCCAGGTTATCTTGCATTTTACATTTGACCAATTGTGTTACAGGAATTGAGCGCTCGATGTTGTGTTTTTTGAAGGTGGCTGCCAAATTTCCATCAATTTCTACTTCACTAACGATTACGATGAAGGAGTTGACTCACTCTGTAATATTCTAAAGTTTTCCAAATAACCATACTCGGTAATGACATTGAATTTCACTTTTGACATTTGAACATCCCCTATATTTCATATTAGACCTGAAGATCTAGATTCCAACTGGCTTATTTACCATAGATACTGTCATAGATTTGACATAACGGAGCACTTTTATTTACTAGTCAATAGTGTCCATATAAACAAAACAATAAATTAATAAAATACCCTGTACCAAATTGCTCAATCTTTGTGATTGGAGGTTCTAATTGTAAGAGATCATTGACCCAGCTGAGTAGCTCCGTCCTATCAATATAATATCTTAGTGATCATTATCCATAACAACTTTTTCGCTCCGACCAACCTTGATTCTCCCATCTTTCAAGATTTTATTCCCTAGCGTTTCTTCTCTCGATATATTTTGCAAAATTACTTGTAGTATCTCTCAGACTTTACACAGGAGGTTAACCTGCAATCTTATCTATCACGATATTGTTTACCATTCGAACAATAGCATAAACACTCCTTCACTATAGATGATGTTGTTGTTTTTGTTTCCATCCCACTTTTCAGTTCTCCACATCTCCACTCGCGCAATTCCCATCGCTTAAACCTTCCCTCTTTCTACCATCTTCTTGTTCCTCGTCAAAAACCAGAAAAAAACTCTTGGCATTTCCACCTCCACTTTCGAAATTCATATCCTCAAAACTCTGAAAACCCCGAAAGATACATTTCTTATATTAAAATCAATCTTCGAGGATCATTCGATAAGATCAATTCCAAAATGGTACGTCCATCTTTCTTCACTTTTTTTGTTATAGGTAGATGCTGACGAAGAATCAAAGTCGGATGTAGAAGACCACCCCGTCGACGCCGCACCAGCCGGAGAAGTCGAAGTCCCCACCACCGCACCTTCTGGCTCAATGTCCGTCCTCGACGCCCTCAAGGGAGTGTTGAAAACCGCTCTCGTACACGACGGTCTGGCACGTGGTTTACGCGAGGCCAGTAAAGCGCTCGATCGTCGCCAGGCTCACATGTGTGTTTTAAACGAAGCTTGTGAGGAGGAAGCGTACAAGAAACTCGTCGTGGCGCTTTGTGGAGAGCACAAGATTCCGTTGATCAAGGTCCCTGATGGAAAACAGTTGGGTGAATGGGCTGGATTGTGTAAGTCTTTCTTCCCTTTTTTTTCCATTTTAAAGAAAAACAAGGCTGATGAAATTGAATTAAATAGGCCAGATTGATCGTGAGGGAAACGCTCGTAAAGTTGTCAACTGCTCTTGTGTCGTTGTCAAGGATTGGGGTGAGGAGTCACAAGAGAGAAGTGTCTTGCTCAACTACTTTCAAACTGAACAGTAGATTTGGTCTAGTCATTACTTTTGGGAATTAAAGGTTGAAAGATATTGATATAATGATATAATACATGTAAATAATGTAGTAGAGTAAATCACATTATATCAATCAACGCTTCTCACTTTCAAGAGTCAATTATAAGATTTCATCAATAAATATATACACAATTCATTCAATTCATATCATCGTCATCTAAATCATCAAAATACGAAAATATACATAATATACATAAATAGAAGAGAAAGCCATGTAGCCAGACACAGCGGATCGTTTTACATCAGCGAAGTTCCCATGCTCCTACCAAACCACCTCCAACACCTTTTAATCTTAAACATTGATATGGTGACGTATTAGGATCGTAATATAAACCCTCAATGTCCCCGGTCAATCTATGTAATGAAATATAATAAAAGCCAGAAATCGTCAATCCATGTCCAATTTCTGATGTTGTTGAACTTTTATGTTGACCATCACTGTTTGACGACATAGCATTGACCGATGGAATACTATTCTTCACAAAACATCTCTCTTTCCATCGCATATGGATGTATTCCTTTCTTATCTCCATCATACGAGTCTTTGATAACATGGCTCTTGCAACTTGATCGTCATCTTTTAATTGATCAAAAGGTGGAAGTCTTCGCCAATTCGAAGCATCAATTATAGCGGATGTTGAAGGGAAGATTATTGCCGAGTTTAGTAATTTGTCAGTAGTGAATAAATCGGTGGATGGATCGGGAGGAGACTTTTTGGAGTTCGTCGGGGTCAGAAATGAATGGTTGGTTAGATCAATAATTTGACCATCTAAAAATGTAGTAACGGGGATATTAAGCTTGTTAATGCTATCACGCGAATAAAAATGACTTGGAAGATCGTGTGCTTCCATCGTACCGGCAATTGTCATTCTTTCTTCGTCAACTTGGTATATACTGACTTTTACCGGCCATCTATCAGGAGTCGGCCTAGTTCTAGCAGTGCTGAGATTAGTCGTTGATCCAGGAGGGTCGATCCAATGTCCAAATACCAATCTGCTCTCAATATCCGACAACATTCTCGTACTTGATGGAGTAGTTGTATGTTGCCATCCACGATATTTGATTCCTCCTCGAAACCAGGATGACATGCTTGTCGCGTCGAGAAGGTCAAGTTCCATTATAAAATCATCATGCTTATCAAACAAGAATTCCTTATTATCAAGTCCAGCAAGACTTGCTGCAAGAACTGCATCTGTATAATCATGACATGATTTGAGACGATCGAGATACATTACTGCCATTTCAAGCAATGGTGAGGCTGTTGTTTTTGCTGATCGATTATGATGACGTCTAACGCTTGTAGATGGAGGTCTAGCATCAAAAGAACTGTCCCACCAATCGAGATCATGTCTTGTGGAATGAGAATCCTCCAAATCCGATCTTGCCATTTCCCGCTCGATTTGTGCAATGACTGTGGCTTGATCTGCAACTCGAGCTGTCCTTGTTAATCTGGATATGAAACTTGATCTACCGTTTCCTGTCCTTGCTGGTGTTTGATCTCCATCATTTCTGACTCCTCGTTGATTTCTTGACGACAATCGATTGACTTGAGCGGATAGATAATCTTCTGTATTGTTCACTCTGGAATGGAATCCGTCCATCGCTCCATCTATCCGTGCCGTAGATTCAAACATTCTTTGTTGTTCATGTCTTTCCATATCTCGTCGAAGTCTAGTCGTTTGTAATCGGGACATTGTTTGAGCACTTGAATATTGTGAATATTCATCATTATAAGTATCATCATGGTTGTTATCATTATCATTATGGTTTATAGATGAAGTATTAGTTGTCCGAGACAAAGCCGGAGGAGATAATCTGTTCCGTTCATCATGATCTGTTGAGGGCTGTAATCTTTCCTGCAATGTAGTAGGTAATGCAAAGAAACCTTCTTGTGAATCCTGTCCTTCGTGATTGTCGATCGTAAAAGGTTCATTTTGATCGGGATGAATTCTCGGCGTTATCTCGGTTCTGCTTCGTGGTTCTTCTTCTCTATCTTCTTCTTCCTCCCCATCTTCTTCCTCTTCTGTTCCTTCTTCTTCTCTGTATGTATCCGTAGTATGTATATTATTTCCATCCATCAAACGCTGTGTTCTACTAGATCTTGCCTGCTCCGTGATTGGTCCCGTGGGTTCTTGGAGCAATGATCGAAGGTGTGTCACCTCTGTATGCATTCTATCCCGAAATGCTCGATTTGTATTAGAAGTTTCTTCAGATCTGGCTCGCAATCGTCTTAATGTTCGACGATACAAAGATTCAAGTCGCGGGAGTGAAATATGACTATCATCTTCATTTTCGTCGTTGCTTTGTCGTTGTAGTGACTCTAACGACGGTCGATCCGATGTGTTGTGCAATCTTGTTCTGGTTGGATAAATTTGGCTTTCATACTAGATACATTCAAATCCATTAGTATTCACATCAGTCAAAAAGGGCAAAGTCGTACATCTGAAGATAATTCTGCTTGTGGCATTATTCTCCACGGTTATTATGCTGATTATCGAGTTGACGAGATCACTTTCTCCATGTAGCATGATAATGTGTGTAGGACATGCGTTATTTCAAAAAATATATTCTCCGTCAGCTTGTGTCTTCAAAATGCATGTGATAAAAAAAAAGGGGATGTATTATATTGTAATAATAAAAGAACATGCTTATTTTTATGCCCATTGCCTTAGCAAATGACGAACGATGATACCATATATCAAACTCAATCACACACACTACTTGATTAATGAATGATGTTTTTCTGTCATATAATTCATTTCATAATACATTGACATGTTTATATAATGAGCTATATACATAACAATAATAATAATAATAGTGCTTGATTTCGGCCATCAGCAATTGTATGAATGAGTACCAGCCCCCTTTTCAATCACGTCCTTCATAAATGTACCAGACATCGATTTACCAGGAAGAACCATGTCGAACATGGAATAGAAAATATATCAAGAAGTAAAAAAGCGAAGAAAATACAAACTGGACAGCCAGGTCCAGATCATATCAACGTCGCTTTCGGGAAGATGTTTGTAATATCGATAAGGAAAAGACTTTCTGACGCCGAAACAGATCAATGTCTCGTTCCTTTAATCATAACGTCCATTCTTATCAACAATACAAAAAAGATTGTGAAATCTATCGAATCTCCCGTGTCTATCGTCGAAATGTTTACAAAAATCGAGTGAAAATTGCTGCCGATGTACAAAAAAAAAACAATAAATGAGCAGTAGTGCCAGCACTTGAAATAACAAGCAAGAGTGTAATCATATTTGTAAAAAGGTGGTGTAATGTTATCCTTGCGAAAAGGTCGTGTATTGAGTATTGGGTGATGTGCTCGAAATCCAGGGATTTGTTGCGTAATCAATTACATCAACTTCTTGACCACAGCGTTGATGGAATTGTCCTCTGATGGACGCAGCTGGAAAGGTAGGGATCGAAGCAGGAGAGTTATACATACTACTTTCACAAGATGAAGTATCATATAATGCACTTGATGGAGTTGGTGATGGAATACGGACAACCTCGATGCCAGTATTGAGGTTGAGAACCGGCCATCCATTAGGTTGTGCAGGTAAAGGTCGTCCGTATGTGAGTGGACCACATTGAACAGGATAAACTGGCCAGTACTGCATAGATGATGTATTTGGAAGATTGTAGACACCCAAAGGCCACCACATGTTTGGATTGACCATTGGTTTCTGTAAGCATTGTTGAGGTGTCAAATTGTTTAATGGTGTAGCATTAGCTGTTATTGGTCTGACGAACAACTTCATAATGACCTCCTTGACGAGTTCTGATTGACCATTGATCAACTCCCCAGCGCCATCTGAATCCAATTCTTCAAGAGCATGTACATCAGTTCTGAATACAAAGCGGTTGATAGATTGTACAAAATCGTTCCGTAGTTTCTCAAGTTGAGACTCTTTCATTGCATCATTGGTCATTTCAGCAGATGCATCAACAATAAACACATCCCGATGATACTCGATAAGAGAATCAATCGATTCCTGAGTTAATTTGAAAGCGACTTCATTTTGAGAAATCATATCCACGTGAACGATATAAGCCTGTACATGAACCATACTATATAATGATAACAATGGCATATCAACATCCTGGTCCTGGTTGAATAACGTTTCTGGATCTCTCGAATGGATTAACGTCGTCAAATCCCAGATGGCGTCATCACCTCCCAATAATTCTATCAAACAGGTAATATGTTGTCGAATTGTATGAAGAGGTCGACGAATCTTGTTGGCTCTTTTAAGTGTCTGTGTAAGCCATGGCTCGACCTTGTCTCCCAATACGATCTTTGGTGGTGATCTAGGAGCAAATGCGGCTGCCGTTCTCGGCAGTATCTGTGATGGCATAATAATTATAATGACGAATCATTCGCAAACAGTCTCGTCAATTTATAGACTTGATAGTTGAAGGATGAAAGGTACGAATAGATGGATATATAACAAAACCAAAGATTCAGTAATGAACAACACAAAGACTGGGCGAAGCAGACTGTTTATAGGCACCGACCGATGTCAAGGCCTTATTTATTCTTTTCCCTTGTATGCTATTATAGTAAAAAAAAAAAAAGAAGGTTTTCGGTGAATGATGCGCGACATGCGTCGAATGACAAGCTTATTAAATCTGTCGTCACCGACAGGCGGTAAATCACCAACCAGAACGCATAAAAGGCGCATGGACAAACAAATGGGCAAAGCGCAATTGCAGGGCTCATGGGATACAACAACAATAAAAGTAACAACAACAGCCTACTTTTGTTCGCAAACTGTTGCTTGTCATTTTGTGGAGAGAGCATAAAAATAAGAATTTATAAAAGAAAAACGGGGACCATTAGAGGGAAGGGAAAAAAAAAAAAGGTGTGAACCGATTCCGGCCGAAACCGCGGCTCGGCGGTCGTGCATGAAACTACTGCACGATAATCACAAATAATTTCAGAAAAAAACAAAGAATCCACTCGGCATACGCCGGCTTTTTTCCAAGATGGAGAGGGCGGTTTCTATTCACGGCTTGTTGTGTGCTTTTTTTGGGTCGTGCAGCATGCAGCTAATTGAGAGTGGTTGCATGTGTCGGTCTACTAATTATAAACCCATGGATAAAAAAGTCATTCGACATGAAACGTCGGTGTGATATTTGCGACGACATTTTTGCTGTCAGAATTGTTTATAAAAAAAGCTTCATTTTAATTCATCATTACTATCTATATGATAACAAATTCTTCTTTTTTTGTATTCGACAGCTAGTCAACCTCATCTGTAGTTCAATGCCACGTTATGCGGCTCTGCTGAAAGGAAAGAGAAAAAAATTGGATGACTAGCCGCCCACATCCATGTTTTCGTGGATCCATTACAGAGATGATCAAAACCAACAACCCACGCGAGCAGATCATCTAGACTAGGATAAACCTTACATACGAGAGTTTCCTTGTCAGATGAAAATATTATCAACATAACTGTAGACCTAACAGGTTTATTTAGACCTCGTACCTTATTATGGGCCCGAATTGTTCACATGAACTCTGACGAGTCATGGAGATTATAAATTTTAAATGACGTACAATACGCTACTTTGTTGGCTTTTTGCCTTGTTTTTGAAACTTTGGGCTTGTGCTTCTCGACCCTTCGTAATGACCTGACTATTGCTTACCTGCTTAAAGTTGTACCGTAAAGTTCCTCAACATTGCAGTAATCGTTCACCGCCACGTACTCCGGGGGGAGTCGTCCCAACGCGTAGTTCTGTCATCATCAATATCCATTAAAAAACGCTCGAGTCGATGGAGCAAAAAGTAAGACAAACTCTTATCTGATCGATATGTCCTTGATCATTCGTCATAATGACATGGAAAGTTTTATCTCTTGCATGAGTCTTGTAAAGTTATCTGATCACGCATCATATTGAATGTTTAACGTCATATTTGAATTTTCGCGGAAACAAATAATGGTTGAGGCTGATGCACATGGCTCATTTCCAAGAAAGACGTTCCTTTGCCAAAATCCTCTCACCGTAAGTTGAATCTAGCAGTAAATGACACAAAAGAATAATCCTGCATATTGAATCGATGACTATTACTCATTTCACCGTAATTTGTCACGAATCAGTATGTCACCCTCTAATGACGTGGCAATATTCTTTTGACCTTGACCGTCAAGTTTGGTGTTGTATTCTACGATTCCGCTCATGAGCCATGCAGCTCGTATAGCGCTTGGGCTTTGTCACAGGGCTTCAGGTAAAACACCAATGGACTTTCAAATATCCAGTCATCGTTACTACGCAGCATGACCGACTTTTACACTCTGCATATTCTCGAAAACCTTTTATCACAAAGACCTCTGGTTCCTGGATCATCTTTTCCATCTCACTCACAGACATGATAAGCAAATCTTTGTTATCAGATGGAAACCTAAGACAGACTTGTATTTTTGACTTTTACGACAAACTTTTCTAGATCGACACGCCACGTGCACTTCGACAGTTTCCGTTCTTTTCAGAATCTCGTAACCTTCTTTGCTTCAGCCCCTTGGTTCATCGATTATCATAGCACGGCAACTTCTGACTCGGCGACGGAGATTCGCATCTTCTTAAAAAGTGTAAAAGAAAAGTCTACTGTGATTGATTGTGAGTGTAAGACGTCAGGATTTGCCGTCGAAACTGCCTGCATCTATTTAATTGAATCAACCTGTAAATATATAATGTATATGATTCATTTTCCGGATCTCGGTTGTTCATCAGAAGTAGCCTAGAACACGAGACGATTGGGGTAGGTGTGCAGCAATGGTCGTTGGATTATTACTTAGTCAATTTTTGCGTGAGTCATAGCACAGCCACAGAAAACCTGCTTATCAAACTTTTTTCCACTCATGGCAAAATTTCGAGAAAGAATATATGGTCCGTCATATAGTATTAGCTCCGGCGCATTAATTTTTAGTAGTAGATATGTATTGTAGATCATAACAAACACTACAACATTGTACAAGTATAAACTAAACAAACTACAAGTACAATAGATTGGCAGAAAGATAGGTTGATTCAAGGCAGAAACATCGGCGTAAAATCCACATGGGGTCGTTTCATCATGACCCATTTTTGACAGCGCATCGTTGTCGATTACGTTCAATATGATTGATATACGAATGCCAAGGTAGTACATGTCATAAGATTATTTTTCAGAAATACAAATCAATACTTCTCAACGGATCATCACATCTCTTCCTTCAATTTCTGAATAATCTCTTCTCCACCAGGTACTTTCCCGAATTTATTGACCAAAGCGGTATTCTCCTTTTGTACTTGACCAATTTGATCACACAAGAGTTGGTTTGCTTTTTGAAGAGTCTCGACGCGTAATTTCAGATCGTCGCGTTCACGAGTCAGACGCGTCACGACATCTTTTTCTTTTGCTTGTTTGTGTTTCTTTTCGGATTTGCTAAGAGCTTTATGTTTCTTACTCTCGAGTTTGGCCAAATCTCGTGTATGTCGAGAATGTAATTTTGTAAGCTTCTTATTGGCTTCATCGGACTGTTTTGATTGTTGTGAATTATTATTGTTAGATGGATTCATATCATTGTTGGTGTTGTTGGTGTAATTGCCATTATTATTATTATTGTTGTCCTTGTCCAGTTCTTCCTTCCTTTTCTTCTCGTATTGTAATGTTATCTTTTGTTTCTCTCTGTCATACTTGGTTATTATTTCATTATGTAAGCTTGATGGTCCATTTTCATTTGGCCATGTTGATGATGTTCTCAAAGACGAAGTCACGGTTGGAATTTGTGTAGAACTGCTTACACCATCTATATAATCTTCTGCAGATTCATATGATGTTGATGATGAAGATATGCTAGAAGAGGAGTCATCGTCGATATCATTGGTGACCTTACTGACCATTTGAGTGATTTGTGTGTTATGATCCTCGTTCATTTTTTTGTCGGGTGGAGTTTCATCAATCTCTCGATTTGTCATGTTATGCTCGGGATGCTGATATACATGGTCTATATTACATGCCCAATCCAGAAACTTACTAACATCGGCACAAATACTACCAGGAGTACCTCTTTCAACCATGAACCGCGGTATTCCTCCACCTGGATCGCTTCTTGTTACCATTATCCATTCGATAGGATTATTTGAGCCGTCAGTATCAGTACTGCCTGGTCTTTTATGTAGCGGTATCTCTCTAATCAATTCTACAGACTCATACCTTCCAAGTACAAATCCATCTCTAGTCTGGACTTTAGGATGTGTAACTGGTTTTGAAATTACCATGTAATGCTTTGGTATATGTCCACCTCCTTTTTCAGGATTGCTTTCAGAGCCGCTCTTATCACTCAATGCATCATCACTTGTCATGACAAGACTCACAAATTCTCTAGGAGCCGTAGGTCCAGGAAATTGTGCACTTAGTCTATAAACATTGACATTTCCCTTTTCTTGCTTTCCATCCGTGTCTTTATCAGAAACTGAGTGAGATTCCAACTTCCAGTCCGCACCGATACCTCTGACAGCACCCGTTCCTGCTAGTGCGTCTTCTCCAGTTTCCTCTTTTGTAGCTTTTACAGCCTCCAATCCAGTGTCAAACTCCTTTTTCATTGCAGATCTTAATTTCTCGAAACCCAGTCCGTTCCCATCGAGCACGTTTCTTCTTGCAAACCATGCCCCGTGTCGATCATGTGCCGCCATTTTGTAAAGACATATTTCGAGAGGATTATCTTTGCTTGAGATTTTCAGTGGTTTCCCCCACGCTGACGATAGATCTGTATGTGATGAATGCGACAATGGAGATCGGAATGAAGACGGGGTTATATCCTTGCTTGAACACGCCTTGTTATCTGTCGTGGGAGGCTCCGACGGCGGTGACGCGGATGAGAATGGCGTGCCATCTGCAGGAGGTGGGACGGAATTGCATATCAATTCACCTGCTGCGAGATGTTTCTCCAGATACGGAGTCAGTGAATCGAGAGGAATAGAATCTGGATAAGAGCATGAGCCGAGTAGATCAAGAGCTTTGTGAAGAGTTTCCGGCATGATGTGCTGGTACAAGAATGGATCGTAGCTTTGTTTTCACTGATGCTTCAATCTACCGGCGGATATGAAACCTTGAATTCCGGTGATGTCATGGTCATGACGTCAAACGTCAACTTACGCCGAGGTATCATTCAGCGTAGAATATAGCTCTATGAAATCTATATAGGCATGATAACAATGATCTTCTTTGTCCATCAGAACTCATAGACGTATTAAAGTGAGTTGGTTTTAGTGTTACTATGTATTGATATCGCTCCTCACTAACAATTGATTTCGAGATTATATTTCATTAACATTAATTTTATTCATTTAATTTAAAATCATTTGTTTTTGTTTTCGCAATTATTTTTCCGATGTTTATCTTTCGAAATGTTTTGACCATGAGCAAGGTAACGCGGCATCTAGTACAACCAAGCATGAATAAGACTAAAGGCATCCACAAAGATTATCTTGTATCAATATTATATTCGATCTTCGTCATCATTTTATATTACAGGGTCTCGTGTGGTGAACTATTATCAAACAAGCTAGTTGATTACCCTCCTTGTCCACTTAGTGATTGCTGTTTGTTAGAAACTAGATTGTTTACGACATACAAGATGATCATGCATGTCAATCGCATGCCAGTATCATCATAATGTAAGTGTATACTGCGTCGAAGCTTAGAAATGCATGTCAAGCCTTGATGGAGGTAACGGCAGGTATTATTTTTGTTTACACTTATATTCAACGGTGCGAGATAAGCAGATATACGATGTAAGCCCTAACACTGTCAATCACTGATTGCAACCATGTACAAATCACATCACATATAATAAACAAGATGGAATCAGGAGTCAAAAAAAAGTTGAATAATATATATTAATAAAAATTATACAATGTGTCTTTCTCTACATCTCTCCAAATACAACCAATAAAATTAAAGATCTATATCGAGAGAGTTTAGATGAATGTCCACTTTTAGAAAATCTAGAGGACTGTTTACATCAAGATGTAGCCATGTTTCATGCTTTTGATCTTGATGCAACATTACCAAACTAGCATCAACCACGAGAAAAATCCAACCAAATAAAACTCTCCAAGTTTTACAATAATAATAATAAATAAGATGCCCGAAAAAGTCAAAAGAGAATATGCCGTTTGATCGTTAAGAAAGGATATACAAATGCTGGGTTTGTAGGAGTAAATGAAGCAAATCAATCACAAGTTTATCGAGTGTGAATGAGAAGAAATTTACAAGAAAAGGGCAGCAATTGCACCGACACCGGCAAGAGCGGCACCAGCTTTGAGTTGACCAGCAGCGTTACCAGTTCCTGCGTATGTGGTACCAGTGTATTTGGCACCGTTTGCTCCGGTGGCAGAAGGTCCAGTTGGTGCATGGTATCCGTAAGCTGGTGATGAAGCACCTTGTCCGGCACCACTGCCAGCTCCGCTTCCGGCACCAGCACCACTTCCGGCACCACTGCCAGCTCCGCTTCCGGCACCAGCTCCGCTTCCGGCACCAGCACCGCTACCGGCACCACTTCCAGCACCACTTCCAGCTCCGCTTCCGGCTCCACTTCCGGCACCGCTTCCGGCACCGTAACCAGTTCCGCTTCCGCTTCCACTTCCGCTGCCACTTCCACTTCCGTAGCCGTTTCCGTTAGGTTGAGCACCTGCAATACCAGTTCCGTAAGGAGCAGCAGCGACGAGTGTGTTTGATGGGTGAGTTCCTGCGGGGTAGGTGACTGCAATGGGAATGACTGAGACGACAGTTGTAGCAGGGCAGTCAGTGACGGTGGAAGGACATTGAGTGTGAGTGATTGTCGTGGTGGTGACAGTTGTAAGAGTAATGTCTTGAGGAGAAGCGACGACACCTGCAGCGAGGGCGAGAGCAGCTACGATTGAGTATTGCATTTTTATGTTTTGATTGTTTGTTGTTTGACTTGTGGAATCCTAAAAAAGTTGGTTGGAGATTGATTGATTGACTGAATGAACGACTCGAAGTAAATATATAATGAATGGACGACCGGAGTCTTTAGTCTAGCTGGTGCGTTAAACTATTGGATGATTATTGATTGAATATGAAAGAATGATGAGGAATAAAAAAAAGTTCAATCAAGGGTGGCTGGGAGCTCACTATTTGTGCTTATTCAGTCGCTATGCAAATCATTACCCGAGCGAGCCAATGGGAAATGAAATGTCTATCCGTCAAAGGCAATTCGTTCTGTTGTGAACGTTTGTTATAGACAGGAGGTGGATTATATAACGGTCAGATTGCAATTAATGTTTTTTTGCTCTGTTTTGTTGTAGTATAGCTCGAATCGAACGGTTGAAACCTTTTTTTCGAGAAGATTATATCACAACACTGCACATAACATGACTGACATTATTGATGTAGTGTATGCATGACACGATGCAAACTATGATAAACCTACAGTATATTTATGAGACTTGATTCGATTGTTTAATGAATTGTATAATACAATGATAATAATAGTCATTTACGTTTGCCGGTGATGAAAAGCACTCATTAAACAGATTGATGATCAGGGTGAGTTTCCTGAATTGATGATTGTGGATAAAGTCGACGGGTGGATGACGTTGAATAAATAATACCACAGTTTATACCCATTTGATTTGTAGAATCGTCGTCATTATCATGGCTACCACTGTCAAATACACGTATATTGCTTTCATATCGTCTAGTTGCGTAATCAACACCCTATTCTCACAACACTTACCTCGCTACTGATCTCATAGCATTTGACACAATTTAATGCTTTGATATGATTGCATTCGACTGTTAATCATGATATAATTATAGACGTACACATGAATACACCGTCATTTAAAAACGTCCATGCATACTCCCGCAAACTCAACAATCGAAGATTTTATTGAAAGGAAATTTTTGATCGATCTAGCCACTGCCCATGTTTATATTATGTCAAAACGTTCCGATCAAATTTCGCCCCCCGTCGTGATACTGAAATAAAAACAATGAAAGTCAAAATGAAATATACCGGCACCATCGGGTCGGAGACTCGCCATGTTTCTCTCCACGTTTTGTTGTAACGTGGTAACCATACTGTTTGTATGTTGATGAATAGGACGTTGATCTTCATCACAACAACAATGACAATGTTAATGACGTCGATCGTGGGTGTTGATAAATGGCCATAATTCAATGCCATTGGTATTTCTTTTGTACAATACTCGTCATTGGTCGACGATATAACAACTGCGAATATGATCCTTATTTATTAAGCGATAGTATTCATGTCAACAAGAAACATGGTTTGATAAAACTCCGTTATATATAAATTGAATGATGATAGAAATAAATAAATAAAATAAAATAATATATAATATTTTTTAATTTATATAATAGACATGATTTTTGATCGCCATATCGGAAAAGATGACAAGTCAATCAAAGCATTAATTAGTCTGAATGACATTTCCTTGTTGTATATAATGAGCACCAACAGTGCATCTGAGCATACCATAATTAGTCTACCATTTTTGTTATTGTTATTATCATTACTATCACTTATAAAATGCAGGATCCAGCCCATCTACAGTAACTAATTCTAACTGTAAACCCATCCAAAATCTCGAATCTAATAACAGGTTTTATTTATACCATGACTTGTCTACGTCTGCATTACGTCACCATAGCTTTTAGCTGCTACACTAGCAAAATATCGTACATCTATATCATCATCTGCAATTAACTTGTCAAGACTTGGCAGGATAGATTCTCTAATCATTTGGTCTCCCCTTTCACTTCCACTTGCACTCTTGCCGGACTTTTCTAGTGTTGATATCGTTTCTGTATTATCTGGAAGTTTTTTGAGTACGTCGATCAAAGCAGAATATGATTTTGCAACATTAAATTTTATGTTTGGAATGGCATCGTCGACAAGTTTTGCGAGGATAGGAAGGACCGAGTCATTAATGACAGGTATTGTCAATGCTGGTGCAAGTGTCTAATTATTAAAAAGTCAAGTTAGTGGTAATGATAAACATAAAGTGTATTCGAGAATAATCTTACCGAAACCGCAAAACATGTTGTCATTCTGTAAAGATAATTAGGATGACTTCCCATGTTCATAACCTTTGGTATAATAGCCTCGCTAGCCCACTGAACTCCAAACACGTCTGTTAATTTCCTTAAATTTATCGTGCTAGCCTCTCTGATGCTAAACACAGTATCACCTAACCATGACATACATAAAGTAGATAATTTCTCATCAAAAAACTTTACACCCAATTGTGAGGCTAAAAGTGGAACATGCTGGATGATTGCTAATCTTACACGCCATTGCTTATCTTCTGCGAGATTGACAATAGCGGGTAGAAGAGCTTGTGACAACAAATCAATACCGATGACTTGGTTGACCAAATCAAGCTTTGATATGATATTTAACCTCACATCTGGGAAATCATCCTTTAACATTTGTAAAAACATGGGTAAAAGATGTTCAGTTGTCTCTTGTCGACCGAGGATCGGAGCCAGTCCACTTATTTGATTTCCAAAAGAGCCACGTACATGTTGTGAAGAGTCAGATACAAGATCCTCGATAGCTGGCATAATGTCACGTAAAAGAACTTGCTTGTCGACTAATGAACAGAAGCCTATGATGTGTAATATTAGTTGATCATGATCTGTCGGGAGTCGCATCATTTGTAGTAGACTTACCCGGTATTTGACCTGCTGCTGCACTTTTAACTTCGGCTTCGGCATCTTTAAGAAGCTTGACAAATGCGAGAACCAAGTCTCTACTTACAACCTCCTCTCCTACAGCTTTTGCAATCTAATGTAATTGTCAGTTCTGTAAAAGCACAAAACAGGTCTGAATATCGATGAATTACCTTTTCAAATTTATCTGCAACCATATATCTGACTCTCCAACTTTTATCTTCGAATAAACTTCTCAATGCAATAAGCATGACGCCATGATTTGATTGTTGTTCTTTCGGGATGACTTCTGCGATAGAAATGAGTATCTCGACAGTCAAAAGTCTGACACTGTCTTGATCATCACTGGCAAGATGTTCAAAAAGGGGCATCATTTGTTCGATGACCAAAGGAGCAGGGATTGTGCGGATGAATTTCGCGAGGTTCGTGGCGGCTTGTCTTCGTACCATCGGTGTGTCGTCATGGACTAGCTGGGCATATTGTTGTCTCAATTTAGCCTGTGACTCGGATGTACAGCGAGGATATGGCGCGGTAAATAATCCAGTCGCTGATATCTTTGAAGTGAACCAATCCGCTTTTGACAATCTAAGCGTCAAAGGGACGAAGTGTTGTTCCACCTGAGCTTCAGAGAGTTGTTCGCAGACTTTGTTCAGTGACTCGACAGCCTTGGATTTCAAATTAGCCCCGTATAAAAGTAGATAAATGAAGGACTCGCTTTACCTTTTCTCTCACTAATGGCTCTTCAATAGATGCCAGATTTTCTAATGGAGACAACAGGATATGTGCATATTCTGGTCCACCAACATATTCTACGAAACCTCCTAATTCGTCGCTTAGTGCTGTGAGAACCTCGTCCTCGTCCTCGACAGATTCTGGTAATCGTCAGTTTGCGACTTGTTTAATTCAAATAATTGTTATAACGACAGACCATCTAAGAATGGGATTAATTCATCTCTTGTTCGTTCAGCACCTAAAGCAAGAGCTATAGTAGATAATCGACGAATGGCGTTTAACCTTAGTAATACATCGTCATGCTGCATATAAAGGTTAGACTTCCATTTATATCTCTTTGGTACTTCATAAATCTACCTTTAACTCGTCGATCAATACAGCAATTGGGTACAACTCGTCATTTTGATTCTGTGCATCCATCCTTGTTTCCGCGTTTGCTTGTCGTCAGCTCAAAGGAGGAGCAAGACTGAATTGTGGCTGAATTTCGTGAACAATTGATATTTGACTCGAATTCCCTGAGAAATCGCCGTTGGTATATGTACTGCAAACAGATCAGCAGAAGCGCATGGTTTTGAGAGTAAAGAAAATGTGCGTTGTAGATTCGGTGGATATTCTGGTCAAAGATAAAGGGTCTTGCCCAAAAACAAGCTTGATAGTTATATTGCAGAAAGTTTATTGCTCACATTTGATTGCGCGGAGATCAGTGAATGATATCAATGGGTCAGGATTGTATATCTCTTGTAGATAGCTTCACACTCGACTCGATTTGATGATGAAATCGCTGTCCTGACAAGATGTTGATTGATCTTGTGGTTTGCTAACAACCTTTCGCTTTCTCGATTGGCGGGTATTGCTTGGCACGTCAATTTGAAGATGCACTGCCACAACCACAATTGTACAAGCCACACTTATTTTTGTCCGTGACTCTTTTTTTCGTAATCCGAGCTGGACAGTTATGGTCTATAAAGTAGCGAAGCATTGAAACTTGTTCCAAATTTTACAGACTTGACCTTATACCATGCCTACAATATCGGTTGACAAGGCGAGACTCTTCTCTGCCTTGGGGAGAGATTTCACAACCGAGGAATTTGATGAATTATGTTTCGAATTTGGAATAGAATTGGACGAAGACACTTCGAATTCAAAGAGACCAATAGTGGATGGAGTTATGGAGGCACCGCAATTAAAGATAGAAATACCAGCGAATAGATACGATATGTTGTGTTTCGAGGGCATTGCGATGAATTTGAACATATTTCTTGGTCGACAAACATTACCAAACTTTCGACTTGTTGCGCCAGTAAATGGAGACATACAGGTAGTGAATGTAAGTCCGGAGACAGCAGAAATAAGACCATACTTTTCTTGTGCTATTCTGCGAGGAATCAAATTCGATAAGGCGCGTTATGATTCTTTCATATCTTTGCAAGACAAACTACACCAAAATCTTGCTCGTCAAAGGACATTGGTAGCAATTGGAACGCATGATTTGAGCACGATAGAAGGACCTTTCAGCTATGAAGCATTACCACCCGAGCAAATCGAATTTGCTCCTCTCAACCAAACAAAAGTCATGAATGGAAAGCAAATGATGGAATTTTACGAAAAGGACAAACATCTAAGCAAATATCTGCATATTATTAAAGATTCGCCTGTATATCCTATCATATACGATAATAAACGACGAGTTCTTTCCATGCCACCAATCATCAACTCGAATCACTCCAAAATCACACTTGACACAACAGATGTTTTTATAGATATCACAGCGACAGACAAGACAAAATTAGAGTTGGTCAATCACATAATTGTTAGCATGTTTTCGCAATACTGTAGTGAACCGTTCACAATTGAGCCAGTACAAATCAATTCACCTCATAATGAACAGACAAGACAAACACCAGATTTGACACCAAGAGCCGCGCAAGCAAAAGTATCCTACATCAATTCAGTTTGCGGACTTGAACTATCACCACAAGACATTTGTAATCATCTGACCAAAATGTGCTATCATGCCAAGCCATCGACATCATCATCCGACATTATCGAAGTCGATGTTCCTCCAACAAGAGCAGATGTGCTTCATCAAGCAGATATAATGGAAGATGTAGCTATAGCTTACGGTTTCAATAAACTCAATCGACGTTTTGCTTCAGCAACAACAAGTATAGGAGCAGCCTTACCTATAAACAAAGTAGCTGATATCGTTCGACTAGAAGCAGCAATGGCAGGATGGGCAGAAGTCATGCCTCTGATTCTCTGTTCTCATGATGAGAATTATGCGTGGCTGAACAAAAAGGACGACGGTAAAGCAATAAAATTACAGAATCCAAAGACGGCAGAGTATCAGATTGTAAGAACAAGTTTATTGCCTGGATTATTAAAGACTGTCCGAGAGAACAAACATCACGCAGTACCAATCAAAATCTTTGAAGCGAGTGACATAGGTCTCAAAGATGAAACAATGGAGAGAAAGGCGCGAAATGAAAGACATTTTGCCGCTTGTTGGTACGCAAAAACAAGTGGATTTGAAATGATACATGGATTATTGGACAGATTGATGTTGATGCTCAAGACTGCCTTTATAACAAGAGAGGATGGTATCAAAGATGAAGGACTAAAAGGTTACTGGTTGGAAGAAGTTGATGGTCAGTCTATCCTCATATCCAACCTATATAATCCTCCAACAATAACATTTCTTGCTGACACTACTATGACTATAGATGCAACATTCTTACAAGGCCATGCAGCTGCAATATATGTCAATGTAGGAAACAAACCTGTTCAGTTGGGTGTATTTGGTATTGTACATCCGACCGTACTGAAGAATTATGAACTTCCGTAAGAAACATCTCCCTATTCTGTGCATCATACCACTAACATATATTCTCATGTATAGTTTTGTAGTATCAGCTATAGAAATAAATCTAGAACTCTTCTTGTAGATCCCATTTCAAAGGGGGTTCAAAAAGTAATTCTTTATTCTCCATATCTTCGTAATGTTTTGTTCACAATTCAAATATTCCATATAGTCTGTGAGAACTATCCTCTACCTTCCCTTTCTCTTTTGACCCTCGCCCTTTCTCCCATTCTTTTCAACAGTTTCGTCTCTAATTCCATCTGGTCTTCCAAGACTTTAATTTCCGCCCTGACGCCTTCATTCTTCTCTTTTGCCGATTGCCGTCTTGAAGCTACCAATCCTATATCTTTTAATCTGTCGCCAATCTCTTCCTGTATCTTTGCATATACCTCTTCACTAGTAATCACTTCCTTCTTTTCAATTTGAGATGCAAAACGCGTAGAGATGAATTGTTTCGTGTATTCGTCCACCATCCTTGTTACATCTGCGCTATCTACCACAGAAGATCCATCCGAGGAGAAAGAAGTAATAGGACCTCCGAGTAGAGAGCCGCATGGTTCTGTAGTAAGTACGCCTGGGACGCTGGACGTGTATTTCCGAGACGGGTCCACGAGGGGTACTGGAACGTCAAGTCGCGGCGAACTGTCGGGTTTGTAATCAGCCAGACGAACGCCATGTGTAGAGTTGTCATCAGGAGATAGAACTGGAATTACCTCTCTGTCGGAATGAGGTGAGGGTTTGAGAATCTCGGCGCAGAGAGAGTCTTCGAATTCGGCATTGTAGGGTATTTGCGCCACGTTGTTCTGTGTGGACATTAGATATTATCAGATCTGCACTGGCCTTAGGCCGAATGCGGTAAGCTAGGCAATAGTTGGGCAGTCCATGATCGACTACGATGATCGTGTGGTGATGGAAGAATGGGATGTAATAAATTATAGAGTTTGGGATGAATGAGGGGAAACACTTTTACTTGCAATCGCGTTCATTAGGGAAAGTAGTGCTACTTCACAGTGCTACATCATAATACTATCTACAGTCATAATCGTGGTGGTCTATCAATGACCGATGAGTATTTTACATCTGAAATACGTGCGAGCACAAAAATGAGTAAGTTGGCTGAACAAAGACGTGAGGGATCGATAATGGGTGATTGGAACTTCAGCGCATTTATAAACTCATTGCGATTGTGATATGATCTTTCATTATGACTCTACCATCATGTCATGACATGATATACGCGTTTAGATGGAGGTCATTATTGACGTGATTTCTAACGTATAAGGTCTATTTATAGATACAAGAAAAAAAATGGTACCTCTTTTGATGATCCTGAGCGTTAAGAGCAGCCTACGTCAAATATTTGAGCATGTCGCATTCAGTTGTGCGGATTCAGAACGATACGTACATCGCACATAGCTATGTTGTGGTAAGTCAATAGTGCTATAGGGCGTGGTATTGGAAAAGTATGAAGCTAAATAATATAGGGCCATATCTTGGAAAATGTCGAAACAGATGAACCTTTACCAGTAGTACTTTCGACAATCACTTCGGATCGGAATGAGCTAGAGTGTCTAGATGATCAGCTCCGCGAATTTGCTAATATAGACGATGTGTATAATGAGATTTTCGCCGAGATTTTACTAGTACAGGATCTATGTAATACTCCCCAAATTAACATGAATGAATGGATTATCAACAGCAAGCACAAGTTTAGTTCCGTCTATCATGTTCAATCATCCGATGATGCCAAAATACTCTCATCTGGACCATATTTTGTCCAGAAACATAATATATATCAAGCATGGCGTATCTATCCAGACAATCTGTGCGCCTTTGTGATCCCTCTGATACCCGATAATTCCATCTACCCCGAAAGGTAAGTCACGTTTTGGTCATTCTAGTAACCAATTTGCTCAACTCAACTCATTCAATAGCTTTTCAGTTCTTCCAAGTTATAACTCTGATGGTTCTTATCAGAGTATTGCTGTTCCAAGTCGTCTTTATGCACGTCCATCAGAAAAGTATCCTTTAGCAGGTATTAGAATTAGTGTCAAGGACAATATCAGTGTAAAGGGCGTCAAGACGACAATGATGAATCGAGCGTATAATGATTTCTATCCACCAAGGACAGAGACTGCAGAACCTATTAAGCAACTTATTGAACAAGGCGCAGTGATTGTCGGTAAAACCAAAATGATATCCTTTGCTGCCTCGGAGACTAGTAAAGAATGGTTAGACTATCAATATCCATACAGTGCTCGTGCAGATGGATACCAAATATCTTCTGGAAGTTCAACTGGTGCAGGTGCAGCTTTGACGGGATATTCATGGCTGGACTGCTCTTTGGGTACCGATTTTGCGGGAAGTACACGGAATCCGGCAAGTAGATGTGGACTTTATGGCCTTCGTCCTACTTCTGGTGTGGGAGATATAAGTGGAATCGTTGGTGGATCGGAGTCGTTTGATACAATTGGTATCTTGGCTCGAGATATTGACATATCGTGTAACATGGCAATATCCATCATGAAGCTAAAAGAAAAGAAGATACAACTACCTAGACGCATAATTCTACCACTTGATTTCTTTCCTCTAGCAGACTCTGTTCATCAAAAAATGGTAGACGAGTTCATAACTATACTAGAGCAGTATCTCGGCATCACTAAGATTGAGCTTAAACTAGCAGATGTTTGGGCTGAAGATCCACCAGGGGAAGCCAAGGGAATGAATCTAGCAGAGTATTTGGATTGTGTATGTACATGATCTTACTCCTCAAGTACTGGCTGATTGAGAATAGAATGTGAGGAATGTCAGTTTTTATGAAACGTATCATGCTTTTGATAATTTCAGACGAGATCATTCAGCGATAAAAGGACATTCTCCTTATGTGAGCTTACATATACAGAATAGATGGTGGGTTTATTCACGAAATAAATCTTGGTGATCGATGCTAACGAGCCGTGTGTGTCTGGTAGGAAATGCGCAAAGGATTGTACGAAAAATGATCATGATCAAGGCCTAAAAGAGATGGCTGTGTTCCGATCATGGTTTCAGAAGAAGATTTTTCAATCAGACGAGGGTTCTGATGATCTGTCCACAGTCATCTTGATGCCTTTTGGTACTGCAACCCCATGCTATCGAGACACTGAAGAACCGTAAGTTCAAACATCAAGAATGGCAAATCTGCTTATGATTGACCTTCTTGTAGTTACAATGCTCCGGGTTTTCCTACTCTTTCAACCAACTTCTTATCACCGATTTTAAAAATACCACATTTTGTATTTCCAAGTCAGTCAATCATCATAACTTTTATGCAAAAGTATTAGAGCTAAACATTTCTACCACAGTTGGACAAAGACCTTATGAGTCGAGGGTGACTCAACGAACAGAATATACCCCAGTACCGTGCTCTATCATGGGACCAAGAGGTAGTGACTTGGCATTGATGAGGTTGGTTCAATCAGTAATGCGTCAAGCAGAATGGCCTACCATTATCAAGACTGGTCGATATACTTTTGATCTTGGAGACAACAGTCGACATACAGCATACTCGGTAGCAAGTCATCAAGCTTGATTAGACTGTAGGATCTCTACCCATCATATATAGACCTAGACATACACGGACATTAATGATTACTGAGTCATATACCTGATTGATGTACAAGACATTGTTGACAGGATTAATTTCTCCATCAATGTTCAACATTCCGTCTAGAAACGTATCAATGCATGCATGACTGTGATCTTTCCAAGTATCATATATCCCAATTTCCTTGCTATGTGAAGATGTGAAGAGCATGGTAAGTTATGGGGAACATGAAAGTGACGTCATGGTCGTTCATTCGATAATAAACGTGCATGTAAAGTGTTTTTTTTGGCGGGGTGAAATAATAAAAATAATTTCTTCACATCAGAATACCTTCTATCACAAGTAGTACATTATGTCGGATGTACTTGACAGCAAAGATTCTCGCAAAAGAAGGCACCTGTCAGACCCAGAATCCAATGAGTCGCAGCCACAACGTATTGATGAAATGAAGGGAGATGGTCTCTTAAAAGAATTGCAAACCCAATTAGAAGAATCATCAACAGTAGGAGTCAAAGTAGCAGTCAACAAGAAATTAACATTCAAATCCCTCGGTCTAGATAAATGGCAGATTTCATCTCTAGAAAACATGGCGATTACAAATCCAACGCCAATCCAAGCGGAATGTATACCGGAAATATTAAAAGGACGGGATTGTATTGGAGGAAGTAGAACTGGGTCAGGAAAGACGATTGCTTTTGCAGCGCCAATGCTTCATCAGTGGGCAAAAGATCCTTCTGGTATCTTTGCTGTGGTCATGACGCCTACAAGGTCAGTCAAGATATGATTGATACAAGATGGAAGAAGTACGCTAATGAAATTTCTTTTTGGTAGAGAACTTGCACTTCAAATATATGAACAATTCAAGGCTATCTCAGCACCTGTAGGTCTAAAAGCGATTCTAGTCACTGGTGGAGCAGATATGAGAGAACAAGCACTTGCAATGTCAAAGAAACCTCACATCATCATCGCGACTCCTGGTCGACTTGCAGATCATATTCAGAATTCCGGCGAAGATACGATCAAAGGACTACGTCGAGTGAAATATGTAGTATTCGACGAAGCTGATCGACTACTGTCTTCTGGTGTAGGATCAATGCTTCCCGACATTGAGATATGTCTAGATATTCTCCCACCGTCTGATCAACGCCAAACACTCTTTTTCACAGCGACTTTAACTCCAGAAATCCGGGCTTTAAAATCTCGTCCCACGCCAGCTAACAAACCTCCTCTCTTCCTTTCTGAAATCGATACAGAATCACCGTCCATACCACCGACTCTTACGCAAACCTACCAACTCGTCAACCTTCTCCATAAAGAAAAATACCTCCACATTCTCCTCACGACGCCGGCAAATATAGCCAAATCAACCATCATCTTTGTCAATCGCACCACCACCGCGAATCTCCTCGAACATCTCCTCCGTCTGCTCTCTCATCGCGTAACGTCTCTCCACTCTGCTCTCCATCATCGCGATCGAACCGATAATCTAGCCCGGTTCCGCGCGGGCGCTGCTAGGATCCTAATCGGAACCGACGTCGCTGCTCGAGGTCTTGACATTCCAGACGTAGAACTAGTCATCAACTACGACATTCCGCGCGACCCAGACGATTACGTCCATCGCGTAGGACGAACGGCTCGAGCAGGACGTAAAGGAACGAGTATTAGTCTCGTAGGACAGCGAGATGTAGATCTGATAAAAACGATTGAAGAGAGAGTCGGCCGCGAAATGATTGAATATGACGAAGGCGAGGACGTCAATATCGAAACTCGAGTCGTGAGGGATGCATTGAGTCTTGTCGCGGAAAAGAAACGAGAGGCCTTGTTGGCGGTCGAAGAAGGGAGGGATGTAAAAGGGAATAGAGTCAGGGGTGGAAGAGAAAAGTTTGTGAGAGAAAGAAAGGGTGGGAAAAGGAAAAGAATTGGTGAATGACAATACGAATAACAATGACGAATTCTATTCCAATTTCTTTATCTAGTCTATCCAATTTACTTCCTTGTCAATATTAAAGCACTTATTACGAACATGTCTATTGATTATTTGTAACGACACCTTCTCTCAAAACAAACCCAGCTTCAGTCATTTCATCCCTCGTCTCGTCTGATTTACTAGCGATTTGCTTCAACATTCTCCACGGAGCGTCTAACTTATCCATGACGATTTCCACAATCATGACTCTTTCCGGCGATTTAATATCCTCTCTCTTCAAAACGTCTTCAAAGTCTTGTCGAGTCTCGCATCTCACATAACTCTTTTCCGCGTCTTCTTTCTTCATACCGAAGAATTGCAACGCGTGGCTATAATCATAACTCGGAATGTCATTGTAAGAGTAACTAGCACCATGGATTGCTCTCTCGACTGTATATCCCGAGTTATTAATCAAAACAATCACTACAGGACAATTATAGTGGATCATAGTGCCTAGTTCTTGAATCGAGAGTTGAATCGATCCGTCTCCTGTGATTAGTACGGTTCTTTTAGGGGTTGAAGCTGCTCTACTACGAGCATCTACAGTTCCAGCAAGAGTCGTATATGATGGTGAAGAAAGCTCCTGACGAGCGAATTCTGCACCCATGGCTGATGCGTGAGCATATCCAATTGAATAATAATATGCTTGTGAATTATACCTTTTACAATCAAAAGTCAGTAGGTAGTGTGGTTGATAGATTTGATGGGTGGAAAGACTTACACTACATCAGAAGGAAATTGACAGTCTTGTAATCCAAAAAGAGACGTTCCCGTTTCTGCAACTATCGAATCACCTTTTTGTAAGAAATCAGTAAATCGTGGCCAGAACCAGGGTGTTGTAATTAGATCCGTTTCTTTCTCTTCACCTGGTATGACATTAAATTTTGGTAATGTCGGCATTTTCACCTTTGGTAATAGTATTTCAGCTAATCTCTTCTCAAGATATGGTATAAAGGTTTGAAGATAAAGTCCATCAAAGATTTGTTGATCAAATAGCTATCACGATACATATTAGACAAATGACAATCTTCAATTTCCAAGTATTGAACAAACCTCTACACGATCAGGATGAAATTCAATCGTCTTTTCCTTTGGCATATTTTGTGTAAACCCACCAGAATTCGTATCTGCTGGTAATCGACCAAATACAAGAAGTAGATCACTTTGACCAAAACTTTCAGCCATTCCAGGATCACTAACCATTCCATTCCACATGCCGACCATACAAGGATGATTTACATCAATAATACCCATTCCATTTCCAGAGTTATACACTGGAAATTTCAACAAATCAACGAGCTTACGCATCTGACGGATAGAATTATGTTGTTGTAAGAGTCCATCCACAAAGATTGCAGGGTTTTTAGACTTGAGAATCGCCTGTAAGATCTTTTCAGCAGCAGATTTCATAGTCTCTTCCGTCTTGTCATGTACGGGCGGTGAAATATCAATCGGAGTTTCTAAGGGTTTAGCAGGCACGTCTTCATTGACCATATCAAGCGGTAGAAATATATAAACCGGACCAGATTTGACAAAACATTCTCTAATGACACGCTAATTTTCTTACTTAGTTGACTCGTTCGTCAGCTGTTATATTGAATCTACTCACATCAATCTTGGCTGGTGCTTTTTCGACATCATCGAGTTCTGCTTCAGCTACTCGAAATCGTTTGGAAGCAGTTTTGAATATACTATGGTCAGGATTAAAACCAATAGAATGATGAATCATCAACCGATTCTTTTGCATAGCCCTTGTAGTCTGACCAACAATGTGGATGACTTTGACCTGTTCCGTAATCGACCCAGCGATTCCATTAAGTGCACTAAGTTCACCTTGACTTTATCAGTCACGACGAAACTATGATTAGGTGACCAACAGCATACCGACTCCATGTGTTGTGACCAAACATCCCGGTACATTCTTGACCCTAGAATATCCATCTACAGCATACGCTGCATTCAATTCATTACCAGTTCCAACTAAAATCGATTACATTCAGTACATGTCCGTGCATTCACTTGAAAGTTAAAATATACCCCATCGTAGTCCATCAACCTTATATATATGATCCAAAAGCTGAAGATTAAAGTCCCCCGGCAGTCCCTGGAATCTACCATTTAGTCATCATTTCATCGTGGGCAAAGTTGTTTGTCAAATTACCATTACGGTCCTTATGCCGACCTCGTGTACTCTATAGACATTTGTTCAATAATTGATTCACGAGATTGAAATTGCTCGAGATACTAGACTTACCGTCGCCATAGGTACTCTCCCAATTTAACAGTAGCCATTCTATCAAGTAGTTACAAACGAATGTGAAGGAAAAGTTGAGATATAATGACTCGGGTATCTTTATACTATAACATGCGGCTATTATCGGCTTTTAGGAGACAAAATTCACTCATTTTATTTTTTCGTTATTAATCATGACTGTCTCACAAATATTCACGCGTTGTTTGTAATTGGACATCATTAAAAAATTGCCATCTTTGTCTACAAGAAATTAATATCGAGAGAATATACTAATAAGGGAATCTAAAATCTAATCTTGTATTACCATCAAACCTCATCTGCTCCGTCTCTTTTTGATACTCCTTTTGCTCATCAAGCGTCAGCTTTTCCCACTCTATCTCCCGATGTCTATTAATCCTTTTGACGACATACTTCTGCGCCACTATCAAAATACACGTAAATAGAATCACACCAATCAAAGCCTTGTTTGCCGTGTAATAATATGGTTCATCAGCCTCTTGATAGACTTGTGACCCAACAATGGCTCCAGCAACTGCTAGAAGAGAAAACGTACTGACGGCTATAGCTCGTTTCTTTATAGAAAAGCTTGATTCCGATAGCCAAGAAGCTACAATTGGATAGAAACTTGGTGCTAACGAACAAAGTCAGAATAACGAGAAAATATCATAAAGGTGAACGACTTACATCCTACTACAAATACTATCAACGAGTATCGTTGCCAACTACTTGCATCTGGAGGTGTAGCCACCAAAGCGGCAAAGAACGGCGCAGGAAAGACATGTGCGAATACACAATGCCATGTACGTTCATTAAAGTGTTGACTACTCCAAGAGACCACCAAAACAGAAATCATTTGTAGAATCGAACCAGGTATTGATAACATGTTGCTGTGAAAGGTTGAGAAGCCGAGTTTACGTAACGTGATGGAAAGATATTGCCGCATAGGAAGATGGGCAACTGTACCGAGAAAGCCTAGGGCTAAAAGTATCCAAATCTTCCTATCAGACCAGGTATGGAGAACATCTTTGACTGTGGGTTTAATTGAACCTGGTCCATTACCTTTTGTAGGATCATCTCGGAGAACACGATTGACAACAATTACTTCTTCGCGATCGTTGAACCATGATTTGCGACAGATGACGCTTTTAGTTTCAACCGGCGAGCGTGGAAGATAGAGATAGCACTACCAGATAATTAGTATTTGACCATCGATGTCTCACGTGGAGTCATACAAAAACACCTATACTAAACACAATCAACCCTTCAATCAAAAAAAGCCAGAACCAACCTGGTTTATTACCAATTCCGCGCATCTTAAGTATACCTGCAGCAGAAAGTGATGCAATGACTTGTGCCAGCTATGTAAACAATCAGTGGCTTTGAAAGCTAATCAGATCGAGTTTACTAACATCAGTCATGGCAGACATTATAGCCAATCTCGAATATAATTCTCTGTGTAAATAGAATTGAGTGAAAAAGTATATCATTCCTGGATAGTGTCCACTTTCACATATTCCGACAACAAATCGTAACGCATAGAAAAGGGCTTGATTACGTATGAATACTTGACAAATCGCTATGGCGACTGTTAATATAATACGTGAAGATGGATAAAACACTTACACGCTATACCCCAACCAATGAGTAATGGTGGGAACACTCTACGAAAACCGAACCGCAAGATCAAAACTTGAATCGGCAGTTCACAAATCAGTACAGCAACCCAATTCAAAGTCAATCCTCTGCCAAAGTCAGTCGTCGTAAGATGTGCTTCTGTCAAAAAGTTATCCGTGACAGCGTTGAGTAGATTTCCTCTATCCATTTGCATTCCCACAGACATGATACAAAAACATAACAATAACCGTAAATCAATCTTCCTTACGAGAGCCTTTTCCTCAGCCGTAGACCAACTTGCTTCTGGATTCCATCGATGACGACCAGGAAATTCTGGTGGAGGTGCAATATAATCTCGTTGACCGTCTCGATTCTTTTCTCTCAAAGTTGAAGGAGCATCTGTTGAAGCTAGAGAACTACTTTTAGAGGACTTTATACGTGGTGAATCTATTCCTGTAGTAGGAAGTTGTTTTTCTATCTTGATTAGAGGCATGTCTGAAGAGCGACAAAACGGAAATCATTTTGACTATATATGGGCAAAAAAAGACTCATGGTTACAGGCGATATATGCATGGAAGGTCAATGGAAGGCAGCATGTACCGTCATCTCCACATCTTTGTGTACCAATCGTGCTAGTAATGACGAACAAGGTTTGATGTTGCAGAATGCTTCAATAACATCACGACAAGGCGAGAATTAAGGAAGTGAAAGGTTTCGTACGGAAAAATACCTACCACATTGACTTACACGTGTTTTTCGACTATGATAGTGGAACCCACACTGTGCTGAGTCCAGAATCATGACTCGGGAGGGTGTTACTCTTGATTTACTAATATATAACGGAGCATTTCATTATGCATATACTTCAAGACATTGCTGCCATGTGCTGCAAAGTAAAGAACAAATCTGGCAGAATTTCAAAGGAAAAGATAGCTTGAAAGCACGTGACTTTACAGACCTATTCTCCACATTTTTTATGTATCCATGCTGATGATTTTTTGTTTGTTTTTACGACTCCCCACATATTTATTTACTGCATATTTATTGTACGAAAGACGCTTTATCAACAAGAATTGTCCTTTCTCCTCCATGTCAGGTGAGAGAAGCGAATAAGTCTATCCACTAGACGCTCATCATGCCTAAACGACGATCATCAGCACGTACTAGAAAATCAGCCACACCTCAGGTAAGTTCATGGCCGAAAAGCTCAATATCAGACCAAAACTAACATCATCTCAAATAGCCGAGCAGGACTCTGAGCGATATAAATGTGGACTATCATATCAAGACACCCAAAACAATGCCCCACCTCGGTGTTGTGATGGAAATGGATGAGATGCCTGGTGCATTTCCCAATGAGGCTACACCGGATGTTGAAACCCCAACCAAAATAATAAAACATGTTGCAGATGCTGTGGCTGGTCGTACTCGTGCTCGAACACCAAAATGTACGACCACACATCATAACAATACAAAATCACAGGAAGAATCTTTGATTGGCAAGGATGAATTCGTACTTGCCAGCGAGACATCAACATGTACAACAGATATAAACACGAACAGAGAACCATTTCAATTTTCATTTCGAGCCCAATCACAAGATCTAAGTGCAGAAGCTCAGAGAATGATGGCAGAAAAGCGCGAAGAAATCGAGAGAATCAAAAAGAATATGATCAGGATTGAAGAAGAGGAACAAACAGATGGATCAGAGAATAACTATGGACGCAAGATTGCTCATCCGAAAGGAAGATATAGTGATGTACATCAAGCACAATTTAAGAAAATGGACTCGATTGCCAGTCATGTAAGCGCCAGCCGGGTTGGTACAAATGACGATGCAAGAATTATATTAGACTTGACCCAAACAAAAACAGACCTGAAGCGAAGTTCTTCAAAGGCAGAACTCGACAAGATGGAGAGAGGAGCAGACAATCAATCTATAGATTCACCTCGTGAAGAGTCTTCAAAACCAGCAAAACGTATAAAATTTACAGACCTCAAGGCAGAACTGTTCCCATCAAAACCCAATTCGACTCTAGCCACATCTGCTGGACAGATGTTTTCGAATAGATCATTGACGAGTACCACACCTACTAAAATACCCACCACATTTGGTAGATCTGTTACAGTCAAGGTCAACAAAACTAGCAAGATTGCTAGTTCTTTACATACACCAAAGTCGGCATCTAGAGTCAAGACTGTATCTCATCTTGGACATGGATATATGTCGCATTCACCAACAAAAAACGCTTACATGTTGGCGAAACATGAGGAGTCGGCAGTTGCAGATAAAAGTAGTCCTTTACTGTCCAAATCACCATTCAGACCCGCAACTGTATCCAATTTGGACTTTACACATTCGAGACAAACTCCTTCGAAGATGAACATGTCACTACTGACTCAATCTCCAATTCGCTACCCAAAATTACCTACAGATGATGCGGAAAAGAAAGTGATTGATGTTCACTCGGGCGAAAAGACACCAACTAAATCAGCAACCGAGTTGTATCCTTCTTTGATACCTGCATCAGCATCTAAATCTCAGACTGATGTTACGAGTCGGTTCAAGATGCTCAGGAAGTCTCCAATAAAATCCATCCTTCGAGAACCTCAAAGATTATATTCTGATGACCCTTTAAAGATTGCAAATGGCACACATTTAGCCACACCGCCAGGAGGACCAAAAGTAGCTCCAATTACACCATCAGCAAGAATATCACGAGGAGTACACTTGACTGTCCCATTCACTGCACCAGTTCATAAACAAGTTGACTTTTCCGCCTCTACAAAATTAAACGATGATCATCCTAAACCTCTGAGTAAATCTATCATCGAACCGTCGATTTTTATAAATCAAAACTCGTCAACATTAAACATATCATATCCTGAATTAACAACATCTAATTCTGTCACAACAAAATGTGATCTGAAGCAACGACGACAAACACTTGGACCTTTTGTCCGTCAAACAGACTTTACATTTGACGCAACAGGTGGAAAACCAATAAGATTCGGTCCATCACCTACAGCTGTAGCATTCGGAACATTTTCACCACATCAAACTCCTACAATCAGACACGTCTCTGCCGACCCACCAGCACGTTCTACTCCCACCTCTTCGCCATCCCGAAAACGTAAATTCGAAGATGATGTAGAGAATAAAGAAAACGAACCCACTCTCGCCAACTTGATGATCCGCGACGAAGCAGACGAACCACGTTTCAAAAAACTCAAAGTCGATTCAAACCCCCCTTCAGTTGCAGAAGTGAAAAAGACGATCCCGTCGTTTGCCCAAGGCACCGCTGCTCAAAAAGCAAAAGCAAACATGACGAGGGTGCAGATGGAAAGTAAAAAGAAGAAGAATCTGTTTGTCAAAAGTCATAAGATGGCTATTAGTAATAATAATTCCAATAATAACAAAGAAGAAGAAAAGGGAGATGGAAAAGGAAGTGAAAGAGAAAAGGAAAAGGGAAAAGAAAAACCAGTCTTGACGAGAGCGAAACTCGATTTCCTAAGTCAGCCAAAGAAAAGAGTCGACTTGCATTAATAATAATGTTAGAGCATAGACATGAACATGCCGTAATAGTAATAATTGTAGTTTTATTTCCTCTTGATTTGCTCGATTTTTGTAATATTAGACCTCCAATCACTTTTCGATTGATAATCATCACAATGATAAGAAAATCATTGTCGCGAATAAAATAAACATTTACTTATACATCTATTATAAATTATTCGTATCATCAAATCAGGACATCCAAGTATGAACAAATTCATTACTTCACAAAACTCAAACTAGACTAGACTAGACCCAACCTTCACGTCCAACCATATTCACTTGATCATTCATAGCTTGATCCGTCATATGAGCTCGACTTATACTCCTTCCACGAATAAACTTTGCATCGTCAACTGTCCACCAATTGAGTCTCTGTTCATCCTCAACTTTTTCAGCATCTGGTCCGTTAGATCTACCTCGTCTCTTGAACCAATCTTTGATACCGTAAACTCCTCTTTTATCAACAACTTTATACACCTCTTGTTGGTTTCTATCAGGAGAGACATGTCTTTGCATACTAGGCAATCGAACAACATTTGGATGCATTGCTGCATTATCATCGCTTGATGAGCCGTGATTATCTCGAGAATTGTCCTACAGTCTCTGATGATTTCGACTCTGACTTCTCCAAGGACTTTGATGGCCAAAGATCGAGCTGTTTGGTTGAATCATTTGTTGCCGATGTTCTTCCAGATCACCAACGTCATCGATTCCATCATAACCCTGCCTTGTATATGGTTCTGGCTGGTCATGATGCTTATCAGTAACTGGATGACGGCTAGACTCAAAACTCCTCATGGCGCGTATTCTCCGACGAAAAGATTGTCCAATGTTCGGCTGGCCTCCTGAAAATAATCTTGATTTGGTATCAGTAGTCGCATTTGAATTAATATTAAACTTCACGTTACTGCCGTTCAAGACAGTATACGGACCCATACTCAGTCCACCAAGTGAAGTTGAGGATGGAGCATTGTGCAATGCAAACTTGTGTTGATTTTGATTTTGATCTTGATCCTTTTGTCTTCTTTTCCGTCCGGGCGAGATAGTACCTATTCGTAAACGTGGAGGTTGATCTACCAAGGCACTCAATTCTTCAAGATCTACAATCTGATCTCGTCGACGTTCGAGAGATTGTTGTCGTGGAGCAGCAAATGCTGAACCTTGCAAGTGTTTAGCGTCTAGTGGTCTTGACTTATATAGTCTTTGTGATGCTATAGACTGGGACCTCGAAGGATTTCGACTCCCAGCACTTTGATCAGAAACCTTTCGATTACTCAATTCCTGCCGTTGATTTCGCTTCTCTTCAATCGCCGCAGCTACTTGACCGACTGCATTTGGTACGACATCAAGGGAATTCTGCTAATGATTAGTATTGAGTCATTATATGGCCAAGGAGGGATATATAATACCATGTGGATCAGTATAATTGGTAATTGAACAGACAAAATCTTTCTAAACAGCATCAGTTATTCATCACATGTCATTCGGAAATGTATGTATGCCTCACACATGAGCCGACACGATCAACACATTTAGGAAATACCGAACTTCAAAAAACTTGCCTATAAACAACCATCAGTATGCAAAGAATGGAAACAAATATATCTAAATATGAGAGACGTACCACATCTTACAGTGCTATGACCTGTAGGTATTTCAATGTTGCATGTACGAACAACATTACTAAACGGCGCTATTCCTGCCCAGCCAGCCTGACCAACTTTCAGACTTGATTTACTGAGTATAGTCTGCTCTTTATCCTGAAAGATTCTAGCTTGACTTGCCGACTTTTCCAGAGTCGAAGCTGCACCCTGTCAGAAATTAGCTGCAATCTTTCGAGGTCATCATGCTCGGCAAACTTACATGTCGATAATACAATATGTCACGCTCAACTGTCAATTGAATCGTCTTGAGATGTCGTTGACTATTATTGGCAACATGTACATCTACAAACGTACTCGTTCCACTTACCCAAACCTGTCTGTGAAGACCGGCCGTCAGTTTGATTGTCTCTAATCTACCGTTTCTGGCTGATTGTATCTCATCATGTGCTGTCAACGGACTTGGAAGTGAACGTAGTGCTCTTTCCGCTTGTCAGCGTCAGCTCAGAATTATAGAGACAAGACGCAGAACTTACGATCATAGGTAGGTAGAACTACAACATCTTGCGAGTTGCGAACGACAAAAGGCTTGTCTCCATCAATCAAAAAGACCGATACGCATAAAAGGAAACGAATTCGAGCATTTTTCGATTGAAAAGGGGCAGATATGACATCTAATGGGAGGGTAATTCGGAAAGGTAAAAGTGATGTAGACGGCCGTAATAGCCAGAGACATTCTCGATAAGATAATGGTGTGATCGACTCGACCATGTCAAGTGGTGGGGGATTATCACGACTAAAAAGATCCGTAGCTAAACTCAGAAATACGGATTTCCGATGTTGACCAATAAGTTCTTCCACTCCGACAAGATCTACAGATATCTGTGATAAAAACAAGTTTCGTCGATGGCGTGAATGTTCGTTCCCTGTCGTACAGCGTACAAAGCCTTCGATACTTCCTCCTCCAACGAAAATCGGTGCCACAATTTCGAGATTTGCAGAAACACGACTATGTCGACATACTGATTGCTCTACGATCTCGAACGGAGCTGGACTTTTTATATAGGTTGTTGGCGGCTGGAGAAGGGGTAAATATGTCTGACTAGGAGATTGATCTCGTGTTACAGCCGGGAAAGCTGTCCCATTAGCGACCATTCTATCAGGATTCCCAATGACGGGTTTTGATGAAGATGCCCGTTGAGGGATGATTCCCAGTGGAAGACTGCGTGATGTTGATCCTCCATCAATTTGGTCAGATGATGTCGAACTTGATATGAGATGTGATTCATTACGGGGCCTATTTCGCGGTTTCGGTGATATTTTGGGCGTTGTAGGCCTGGATGGTTGTTGTTGTTGTTCTCTTTCTTGTTTTGGCGCAACAATTCTGACTGAATTGGTTCTCTTGTTACTTCCACCACTCTGTTTGAAAGACGTCTGTCTCTTCGCGCCACCTGTAGCCTGTACATATGACTCGCGTGGTGAAGAAGTCTTTTGTGATATAATTTCAACAATACTTGGCTCCGTGATTTCTCTAATGTCAGAAAGAGGTCGCATATAAATTGCCGGTTCTGTAGTTGGTATAGACTGTTCCTGCACAGAATGCTGAGGGGAAGGTCCATGATGAATAATGCCTAGGGGTGAGGGCCACAATCGATGTGCCATAAGCAAATCAACAAATGATGATTTTACAAATGACGAATTTATATAGGCAAGACCATACCATACACGATGTCACTATCATGGTTTTGCAACAGCTCATCGTATTATTAGACAGCAAAAATGATCTTGAAGAGCTACATGTCAAATGAACGCAAAGGTATGATCAATATGAATACAAAATGTAGTTTAGATAGGAAGGCGCATTGAAGATTCGAAAAATTGACGACATGAATAATAGACTACTTATAACTAATAAATCGATTTTTCTAAAGAATCGAACACAAACAATGTATCGGTTGTAGTGAAGCAATCGAAACGGAAGAACAACGCTCATGAAGACAAAGTAATAGAATACAGTAATTATCAAATACGTCAAGAGAGCTTGATCAAACACATTACCCTTTTTTTTAAGTTCCATCCTTCGCTACAGGATTATTCAATTTAATTATCCTTTTGAACCCCTGTCATGACGCGGAGGATTCTGCCGAATAAATTGATGAATTGAAACAAATAAGATGAATATGAAACAACCAACAAAAGGTGAAATGAGGTCTAGAAAACGCAACACCTTCTTTTGGGTGTTGGATGTGTTAGACCCATACATCGGTAAAATCTCGGCAAGATGCATTGACTCGACAGGAAAGTTAGGCTCCAGCCTCGCACAGTAGTGACTTTTTTATTCTTAGAACAGTTGGGCTGAAATAAGAACTCTCTGTCTCAGTCAAAAGGCTCGACACATCTCCTCCTTTTTTTTTTCCACGTTGTCCAAACCACGAGTCTGGACATTCATCCATATAATCTATATCATCCTTGACTTGTTAGCATTATTTCATTTACATAGAGCAATGGCTCGCGCATAAAAAGTCCCCCGTACGAAACGATCAATACATCTTAATCATCCAAGATGTCGGAAGTCCTTACTGGTGTAAGTATTCCATTATCCTTAGTTTCTCGTCGATTATTAACGATTTCATTTCAGAACATGTTCGCCGCTCTTTTGGGTATATATAAGAATCACAAATGCGCTTTTTTGAAATAATAATTTTAACAAAATTGCTTAGGCAATGACCCAGAAGTCAAGGAGGAGCCCTTTGTCGAGCCCAAGGCACCAGCTTTGGGAAGATCAGGAAAGCGAGAGGAAAAAGGAGATAGCGCTCCCAAGTACGCCCAACGTGGACCTGCTGCAGCCGGCTCTACCCGAGGCGGAAAAAAGACTGGCCCAACTGGCAATGACGCTGGTAAGTTGTCATGTGTGTAGTTTTCATTGATCCCACCGACTGAGTTGATCGTAGCTTTCCAAAGCGACTACCGCAGACAAAACTTGGACAATCCAGTAAACAATGAGCAGCGTGATCGCGCAGCAAGAGGTAAATCACCTTTACTATGCTTTGAATGTCAGAATTGGTAGATACTAAATCAATCTAGGTTCTGACAATCGTGGACGTGGAGGTTTCCGTAACGGATCTCGTGGAGGTCGTGCCCCTCGCGATGACCGTCACAGCCATACTGGTATTGGGTAAGTCATGCATCATTTTAAATAAATTCTTAAATGAAGTCAACTAACATGTTTTTACAGCGAGCATGATAAACAAGCAGCTCAAGGATGGGGTAGCAGCACTGCCGAGGGTGAACTTGCCGACGAGAATGGTGGTTTGACCGATGCACGTAAAGAGGAGACTGAAGGAATTGTCATCGATGACACTCCGGTCGATGAAAATGGAGTTCCTGTTACTGAAGCAAGTGCCGCTCCAGAAGACAAGACTCAATCGTACGAGCAGTATCTTGCAGCCGAGGCCGAAAAGAAGCTTGCGTTGAATGAGAAACCGTTTGAACTTCGCAAGGCAAATGAGGGAAACGATAAGAACTTTCCTGAAGGTAAACCCTTCAAACGTGATGACGAAAGCGTCTTCATTGCTCTTAAGCCGAACACCACCAATCAAACCCAAACTGGTAAGACAGGAAGAGCTGACAAACTCGTAAAGGTGGGACTCATCGACGAGTGGCAGGAGTCCTCTTCTCCTACCGGACGTGGAGCTGGTCGTGGTGACTTCCGTGGTGGTGACAGACGTACCTCGACTGGACGTGGTCGTGGTGGATTCCGTGGAGGTCGTGGAGGACGTGGTGGTAGTAATGTCACTTCGCCAACTTATGGTGGCAGCGGAACTAACAACGTTTCATCTGGCTTTGCTGCCACTGGAGCCACTGATTTTCCCGCGCTTTCTGGAGAAACAAAGTAAAGGTTAATGGGTGTTGTATATGAAAAGGTGGGTATTCTTAATGTAAAAGAAAGGACTGGGTCTTTTCTCAATTATTATTAGAAGTTTCTATCTATCACTACCATCAAAAACTACTACAGTCTATAGATTTATCTATTGTTAGTAGTTACATTAGTCCCTCAAAGTAATAAGAAAGCGAATAATAAGATCGATTACAGTCGTTTATGTCATAATCTGGTAAATCATAAATTATGTCCGTGAAGTGAAATTATGTACATGAAGTGATATGGTGATGAATTACGATGCTAGTTGATCTTTGCTATTCTTTTCTTCCCAATATCTATCTTTCCTTGAACCCTGTCCACGTCTTTGTCTATAATACCAAGCATTTCATTCTGTACGACTAGTTCTTCATTCATCATCACACCCATCTCTTTTAATCGTGATACAACTTGTGTCAATTCTCCAACATCTTGGTCCTGTACATGCATGATTTGTTTCTGTAATTGTAACACGCCAGTATTATCCAATTCTCTGGTCTGCTCCGTTTCTTTAGGTCCTCCACCTAGAATTCTACCCGCTCTTACTCCACTACGACCTAACAAATCTTGTCTGTCCGTCATCGTCGGAGAAACGACCATATTCCCCCCACTTTCCTGGCGTAAATCACTCCCCGCCGTTGATTTCAACTGTAGTTCCAGCGCGTCGATTTCTTTTCTCGCATTCGTCAACAAATCTCTTCTCCTCCGTATCTCTCCGTCTCCGAGCTGTATCTCATCGTCCCATCCTCGTTCTTTACTCCCCACGTCCGGCCGTCTCGTCATTTCTTCAAGCGATTGTTCGCATTTTGCTATTCCTGCGTTCGCCCTCGTGATCTCTGCTTTTGCATCCGCTCCAGTGGCATAGACATCTACCATTTTCCGATTCCAGTCTTCCTTTCCCCCGTTGCTTCTATTCACATTCGTATTCGCGGTTTTCAAACCCTCTTCGCGTTTCCGAATCGCTGCTTTGGCGAGGTGGATCCGTCCTTTGACGTCTCGAAAGGCGATTAACCACGTTTGAGGATCTACATTCTCTCCAGCCCGTTTATCTTCTTCGGTAGACTTTTCACCTCCCGCCCGGTCCAAGCCGCAGAAATCTCGAAATGTTTGCGACGCGCGCCATTTCGGATCGGAAGTCTCTAGTATTCCTCTCAGATACGCTTCTAGTCCCTTTCGTCGCTCTTCTCGCCATGTCTCGTCTTTTACAGTGTTGTCAAACAAGAGGAATGTTTTCCACGATTCTTTGTTTGGAAATGAAACGGGAGGGGATCCGAGAGAGGATGTCAAGGTGTTGTGCAAGGTGAGGAACTCGGAGTATCGCTTGAGAAGAATCTGAGTGCGGAGAGGGTGGAGGATGTGGATGTGATATTGTGTATATGGTTTTGTGACTGTAGAAGATGAAGATGAAGATGAAGAGGTGAGAGTTTGTGTAGATGTTGATGCTGTGGGAATGGAGATTTGAACAAGAGGTAGTGGAGCCATGACTTTTTTTGGAGAGCTAGATTACGTCAATAATGTATGAAGATCGAGGTGTCATAGCTTGTATCTACAGAGACAAAGGAATGGTCAATGAAGAGATGATGTAGTGTTTATGGATTGCCAAGATCAAGCACTACGTCATTGGAGATGGAAAAACAAATACTCATCCTCAATACAAGAAGTATTGAACGTTGCATTCATGTACATCACAATGCTCAGAATATAAATGTGATCACACTCCATATGAATTGTCGTTGAATGACTGAAATGTCTCTCAACGAAGAAAATCCTCTGTATGGAGGATATACAAGATTCGAATTGGAATTAGAGGTGATTAGAACACATTCTTTTTATTTTATCAATTTATTAAATATCATCTCCTACATAAATTACACTATTATCACATCTTTTTGAGCCCTTTATCCTCTCAACTGATCAATCTTCATGATAACAAAGTTTGTCCAATCACTCTCCAATCCTCTCTATTTAAATCACCTAGCAGCCCAGAAATGGTTCGATAAACCAGAGTTTGTAGCATATTTGAAATATCTACAATATTTTAAAGAACCAAAATATATAAAATATCTGTCGTAAGTATCAAACAGATGTCTAGTCAGACATGTATGGCCTCTGATTGGAATTAGATATCCTGCTCCAACATTAAGAGCTCTTGAATTACTCCAGGAAGAACAATTTCGAAAAGATATCATCATTCCAGAAGTAGTCAATCGATTATATGAAGAAGGTCTGGCTGTATCTGACCCGATATCTTCATAATAACGCATAGGAACACTTTCGTTGCTTAGTTGTATCCATAAATGTATGCATCTAGTTATTTTAAATCATTATTTCAGTCAAGTTGTATAGTCATGCATGCTTAGTTTGCACAAATGGTTAGAAACAGATGATTAATTCTCTCGCCATTCAGTCCCGCATTTAGTACACTTGATTCAAATCAGTAAACATCTATATCTCTAACAATTATTAAAAACATACCTTGTAGAAAGAAGTCATAGGTTCATCTGCACTTCTAATCTGTACTTGTCTGAAATACGCCTCTCGATTCTCACAATGAAGATCATTACAAGCGACTATTCCACCAATCAATCTCATTTCCAACTCTCACTATTTATAGACAATGACTTACTTTCTGTTTTATCGACGTTCTTCCAACTTTCCGATCCTCCCAAAACATCATCCACCTCTTTTGCCTCCATTATTTTCCTATCAGTCCACCGTCTTGTGATTTGTTGTTGATAAGGACATGTACGACATCTGAAGAAACATTTGTTTGCGCTTTCCAAGTCTTTTCCCGAAAATTCATCTTCTCCAAGTCTGAGAACGGTGAGAAGATTTCCATCTGAAGGGCAGACTTTTTTTTGAACGTATCAGACAAGGTGTGAGGATATATCAGCATGTTTATTGACTTACAGAGCATCATCTTGATTTATATCGACTGCACAGCGCAGTAATGCCAGTTGTATTTAATCGTGAAATATCTTTGTTGTTACAAATCTTTGGTAAGAAGAAAATGGGTGGGGGATTTTTATGACGTACTTTACTGTAAAGAAGATCCGTCTTACATCACTCGTAGGACAACTATCTATAATACCATTCTATAAACTCGTCATTAATCATGACTGACGAGGCAAGTCTCTTGACTCTCCTGCTTGCGGGTTCCATGATAGTATTGTATAACCTAAACTGACAAGTCTCATCCTACCAGGGCGCTTCTTCAGCCGAACAGCTTCTCGCAGCAACTCGTACAAACAACGTCTCCCTCATAACCGAAATCCTTACATCCTTCTCATCACCTTATGAGACGGCAGAATTCCTGAACAGAACCAAAGATCCACTTGGTTCTTACGCATTGCACATTGCAGCTCAATATGGAAATTATGAAGTTTTGGACGTGATATTAGATCAAGAAGGGGTTGAGATTGATTTGGTAGAAAGCAGAGAAGGAGATACATGTTTACACAAAGCCGTGAGATATGTCAATGGTTTGGAACAATCGGCTTGGAGTGAAGGAGCGCGAGTAGTGGATATTTTACTTGATGCAGGTTGTGACACGCGGTAAGTTATAGTTTCATTAATATATATACATGACGGACTTCAAGTCTCATGGTACAATAGGATACGGAACAATGCTAGATTAAAACCTTTTGATTTGGTAGATCCCAGAAACAAAGAGTTGAAAGATACCTTGAGCAGAGCAGAATTCTCAACGGCGGCTGGAGATGATGTTATAGATGAGAATGGCGGACAGCTAGATTTTGGTGGTCCGGATAGTGATAGTGATTGATTGTCTTGTCTGTAGTCATCATCTATTCGTGTATATTACGCCAGCCAGACATGAATTGTCATGAATATTCCTCTAGTGTGATGTGCATGCTTGATGTTTTATGAAGGTTGTATACTCCATCTTCTTTCGCATTTGACGAATTTGTGATCAGCCTTTGATTGACCCTCACATATCTCGATCCGTCCATGCTCTTTGCTTCCGTAGTAAATGGTTCAGATGCTGATTCGATCAACACTTTCCATCAATCTTGCGTCTATAACGAATATCAGTCATATGTTCCATCTGCATGACTAACGATTGTCCATTACCTCAGGCGGCGCTCCCACCGGTCTCACCATTTTTTCCAACAATTGTACACGCATCTCTTCCCGACATGTCTCACCGACAGCCAACGTGATATATTGCAAAAGAGGTGGATGACCAACGTATGAAGAATAACTGTCACGGGCTATATTCGAAGTCCATTCGAATTTTGTCGTATCTGCATGTCCTGTACCGACGTATTTGTTCTGTAGAGCCTCGAGTTGTTGAGTTGTACGTAGCTTGTCGGCCATCTTTATCCCTTGATATGCAAGAAAGAAATGTGTCTAATGAATGTGGTAAGGATAGTTAATTTCTTGCATATAGTGTCACGTGCGTAATTTATCGCGACTTTATCAATTTACCTAGACGCGTTCGTCAAGAGCATCCATTACTGACATTGGTATCCTTGTCGTGTGTTTGATGCCGCCTCGAAGGCGTACAGTAAGTTGACGTCTTCTCGTATCATACTACCATGACTGATGGTCAAGCTATAGACGTCTGGTCGTACGGCTGTGGAGTCTGATGAAGAAGTAGAACAACCTCCAAGACAACGGCGGCGAGTGAATGGCAATGATGATGACGGAGACGATGGCAATGATGATGACGGAGACGATGGCAATGATGATGACGGAGACGATGAAGAACTGGAACTCAGTGGAATTGATGAAGACGATAATAATGCAGGCGATTCTGATCAGATGGTAAAGAATTTGATAAGACTTGCGATAGCGTGCGAATATTCAAGAGCACCTCTTCGACGATCAGATATAACTGCAAAAATTCTTGGATCGAATAAACGACAGTTTCGAAATGTATTTATAGCGGCACAAGAACAGCTTCAACGCGTGTTTGGTATGACTCTGGTAGAACTGCCTGTTCGCGAAAAGATTACACTTCAACAAAAAAGAGCGGCCGCAAAATCACAATCTCAACAAAAGACTAGTAATGCTTGGGTATTAACATCTGTACTACCGGATAAGTTCCGTATACCAGATATATTACCTCCTTCCAAAGTCCCCACAACAGAAATGGAAAGTCAATATACAGCACTTAGTTCTTTCATTGTCAGTTTGATTGTATTGAGTGGTGGATCCTTGGCGGAAAATAAGATGGATAGATATCTTAGGAGGACAAATCTGAATGACATGACGCCTTTTACACAATCAAATGCGTTGACTGCACCCGACAAGACGGAGAAATTGCTGAAAAGGATGGAAAAGGATGGTTTCATTATAAAAGTCAAGGATAATGCTGGTGGAGAAGAAGTCATAGATTATTTTCTAGGAGCGAGAGGAAAGGTCGAGATTGGTGAACATGGTGTCACTGGAATGGTAAAGGCGGTCTATGGCGATGTTGATGAACCGGATGATTTAGATAGAAAGATCAAAAGAAGTTTGGGTGTTGCAAAAAGCAGAACTCAAGATGAGGGTACGGTGTTGTCCTGAAATGGGACATTTTCATTCAACAATTGTATTAATAAAATTATCATGCCTGTATATACTTTATTGCATTTTCGTTATATAGCGCGATGGTGATGACGGTTCAAGTGAATCAACTAACTATCGATTCGCTGCACCCACGTGACATTTGATTTTTTTAGTTTGAGCTTCTGAATTCTTTTGCATTCCGTCATCGATTCTGCGAGTCGAAATCATTGTTTTCTCATTTCAGCACTTGACACGCAGGAGGAAGCACTAATTAGCGTAAAACAACTTATTTTATTATGTTTGGCTACAGCGTCGCATCGATTTCATAGCTTGGGCGTTTGTACATCTACTCCCACACGACTTTCTGATAATACCTTTTGCCGCCACAATGCCAATTTCTTCCCGATTTCTCCTTCGCGCCTTGCGTATTTCACCAAAACCCTCTACCACTTTGCGATGCATTCAATGTCGACCAGCAAGTTTACCGCGCAATCTATATCTCAACAGACACATCCCAAGCCGATCGTACGCAACGGAACCATTGAAACCAAATAAACCATCCAAGAAAAATGAAGTCGATGCTGGAAAAGATAAGAAAACCAATAAAGATCATAGCAAGGTGGATGGCTCGAGTGTACCCAAGTCCGCCGAGTCAAAAGCGGAACCCAAATCGGACGCAGTAGAGTTTTATTCTGGATTACAACGATTTGAATCTCCAACAGGATATAGTCGGATGACGCGTGCGGAGATTAAAGAATTCAACCACACCATTGAAGAAGTACGGTCTGTGACACCCAAGTTCATGATAAGAAACCTTGAAGAAGCGAGGGATCTTTATATACAGATTGGTTGGCCGGACGATGTTCGGGATTCGATCAAGCGATTACAAAAGGATAAATTGACAGCCTCGAAAATGGCAGAGTTGGGAGCATATGTCGTAACGAGTTTTACCGAGACAAAGGCGTTAGTAGACGCAGCAATGGCCGAAAGTAAAACGACAAGTGATGGTCAAGAGCCAAAACTGAAACAAAAGAGCGAAAAGGATCAGAAGATGATGAAGGATGGCCAAGAGCCAAAAGCTGAACAAAAGACCAAAGAGGAGCCTGGTCCATCTGATCCAAAATCTGAAAGCGACCAATCACCTAAGAAAAGACCATTGACAACGGCTGAAATTAGATTCGACATGACTACTTTCTTGATATCCATATTTACTACTTATTTATTGTGGCGGTTAGTGAGTCCAGGTCAAAATACAAGGGAAATTACATGGCAAGAGCTGCGTAAAACGTTCCTTGACAAAGGTCTAGTAGAAAAGTTAGTTGTCGTGCCTAATGGAGTAGTGACAGTTCATCTTCATCGAGAAGCCGTAGCTGCAATGTATCCAGAATCACCAGCCGTTCAACCCAATTTCAATTATATATTCAAGATTGGATCGACTGAAAGCTTTGAAAGACATCTTACAGAGGCCCAAGATGACTTGGATATCCCTGGATCTGAACGTATTCCCGTACAATATACATATGATTCCCCCTGGACGACGACATTAATGACATTTGGACCAACATTGTTATTTATAGGTGCAATATATGCCATGTCTAGAAGAGGTCCAGGAGGTGGTGGTGCTTCTGGTATTTTTGGTATGGGAAGAAGTCGAGCCAAAAAGTTCAATCACGAAACAGATATAAAGGTCAAATTCGCAGATGTAGCCGGTATGGACGAAGCAAAACGGGAGATTATGGAATTCGTTAGTTTCTTACGGGAACCCGGACAATATGAAAAGCTTGGAGCAAAAATACCGAGAGGTGCTATACTTTCAGGTCCTCCAGGAACAGGAAAGACTTTACTAGCAAAGGCAACTGCCGGTGAATCAGGTGTACCATTCTTTTCTGTCAGTGGGTCAGAATTCGTCGAAATGTTTGTTGGTGTTGGTGCTTCGAGAGTTCGAGATTTGTTTACCAATGCCAGAAAAAGTACTCCTTGTATTATATTCATTGACGAAATTGACGCCATTGGCAAGTCGAGGAATAGTGGCAAGTTTGGAGGTGGTAATGATGAGCGAGAAGCTACTTTAAATCAGATTTTGACTGAAATGGATGGATTCAATACGTCTGAGCAAGTCGTTGTACTCGCCGGTACTAACCGAGCAGATATTCTGGATAGTGCTTTGATGAGACCTGGTAGATTTGATAGACATATAACTATAGATAAACCTACTATGGAGGGACGAAAACAGATATTCAGGGTACATTTGAAAAAGATTGTTACAAAGGTTGATTCGGACTATCTCGAAGGACGATTAGCTGCGTTGACTCCTGGATTTTCTGGTGCTGATATAGCTAACTGTGTCAACGAAGCTGCTTTAATAGGTAAGAAAGTCCAGAATATGTTGGAAATAGAAGCATTTGATTAACCTGTCGTCGATTTAGCCGCCCGTACTGCCGCAGAGTCAGTCACAACTACGCACTTTGAAAAGGCCATAGAAAGAGTAGTAGGTGGTCTAGAAAAGAGATCCCTCGTACTTTCGCCAGAAGAAAAGAGAACCGTTGCATATCACGAAGCTGGTCATGCTATATGTGGATGGTTCTTCAGATGGGCTGATCCTCTTCTGAAAGTATCAATTATACCTCGTGGTTCTGGTGCTCTGGGATATGCACAATACTTACCCGCTGGAGATACATATCTACTTAATGTTAACCAAATTATGGATCGATTAGCAATGACTTTGGGTGGACGAGTGTCTGAAGAGATTCACTTTGAAACAGTGTATGTTTTTGTCTCTTTTCGATCATATTTTATAAAAGCGAATGTTTACTGATGCGCCATTACAGTACTACCGGTGGATCGGATGATTTTGACAAAGTATCACGAATGGCAACGTCAATGGTCACAAAATGGGGAATGTCTGCTAAAATAGGACTTCGATCATATGAATCTAATCCTTCTGAACAACTACATAAACCATTTTCAGAAGAAACAGCTCGAGATATAGATGCCGAAGTGAGAAGGATAGTTGATGCAGCACATAAACAATGTAAAGATTTACTCACAGCCAGGAAGAAAGAGATTGGAATTGTTGCCGAAGAACTATTAAAGAAAGAAGAATTGACAAGAGATGACATGGTTAGATTATTAGGTCCGAGAGAGTGGGAAGAAAAGGGTGAATTTGCAAAGTATTTTGACGGTAGTAGTCCTGGTTCAAAAGGTGATGTTGATGGTCGTGGAAGTACGATTCCAGAGGGTAAAACTGGTGGTCCAGCTCAAGGTATTGCACCTGGATCAGCACCTGGTACTTCTGTTGATGGAGCGATATGTAGTGGAGAGGTAAAGATATGACTTTGTATATAACTACGTTTAAACTCCTTCTCTTCAAGACGAGAATAGAAAAACTACGTCATGTGATATTTGACTTTTTGTGCAAGCGTCCACTAACTACACCATTCAAAGTAAACAAATAATGGATGCCACGATTTAATCAACATGATGTTGGGATATCCCAAAGTATTCGTCCAATGTCTATGCGAATCACAAGCAGAGTATCTCACAGCTTCAAACCACGGTAGACGCGTCTCATCATTCACCACGCGACAAAGTAATTCCGGAATTCGAGACGTTAGTGCAGAAAACGACAAAGATGAAGGACCTGACGTGACATTTAACCCCCACGATCCCCGAGCAAGCTTTTCTCTCTTCCCTTATGATAGATTATTATTCTGTGACGAGTGTCAACAAATCCGCTGTCCGAGATGTTGGACGGAAGAAATCGTAAATTGGTACTGTCCGACGTGTTTGTTTGAAGTTCCAAGTAGTATAGTAAAGTCTGATGGAAATAGGTAAGGTGAGCCTCCTATCCTCCAGCATACATTTGAGAAGTCTCATTAACCCACGATGAAATAAAAGTTGTCAAAGACATTGTTATAATTGTCCTTTGTGTACTTCTCAACTATCGATTGTCGGAACTAATCCATCAGATAACAAAGACGCTGGTGGTGGTGGTGGTGGTGGTGATGACGGTGGGAAGAACAATTATCTCCTATCATGTCCTTTTTGTGAATGGACTTCTTTAGATGTTGATATCGATTTTGAAAAACCAAATCGAATCACAGAACAACTTTTGAAATACCGAAAACATGGTAAACCTTTGAGACATGATGACGAGAAGAGTTCCGAACTCGAAGATGTACAATTTCGACAATTAACCAAGTTTTATAAAACACAATTATCAGAATCAGATGCAATGACTGATAATCCACTTGGATTCGACCCTTCTTTTTCATCGCCAGCGAATTTAGCTAGGATTATCGAACGATATGGAAATTTATCCTCATCATCATCTTCACTCCGACGAAATAATGAAAAACTCTTACCAATGCGTGAAGCATTAAATTCCGAAGAAGGTTTGAGGGTATTATCACCAACAGAAGAGAAAGAGATCATCTCTCAAATGGAAGATTCGGAAATGACGACTTCTATTCAACGTCAATCACATCCATGGAACTATTCCGCTCGATTTGTCAAAGATCTATGGCCTGTTCCTACAGCTCTTGTCACGAGAAAATCAAAACGTTGTTCGATATGTAGACATATTCTAATACGGCACGAAGATCGTAAAACAACCTCTTCTTCATCTAATACTAACCCCACTTCTTCTACAACGTCTCTCGGCTCTTCAATCAAGTATAAAATCCGCCTTTTAGCCCAAAACCACATACCACGACTCTCGATCCGTCCCTTTTCTCCAAATATATCCGCTTCGACTCCACTTTCTAGATCTAACTTTGCTCTGACTCCCGCTACGTACCTCTCTTCTCTCTCGACACCTACTTTTACACCAGGTCAAGTATCTCTCCATCTCCTGACTATTACAAACCCGCTGTTTGAAATGATAAGAGTCAAGATCGACACTCCAGCGTTGACTCCTGGGAGGAGACCACATAAAGTTAATGTATTATGTCGTAATTTCGAAATCGGTCCCGATGGTGATATTTGGGATTCAGCGCTCTCTTCATCAACTACGTCACTACATACGACTGGAAACAATGAATTAGCGGGAGGAAATGGACAGAAGAACGATAGACTCAGAGATGGAGAGGAGAAACTTCCAGAAGTAGGAAGGGTTTGGGAAAGAGGAAGAAACTGGGTTGGCGTTGTTGTTGAGATAATTCCTGCTTCTCTAGTTACAAATAGCGAGATGGAGGAGAAGGGTAAAGGCGAAGAAAATAATGATGACAATGACTATGATTATGACGATTATGACGAGTATTGTAGAAACGAAATCAAAAGGGAAAAGAATAGGTCTATTGACGATAATGTATTGTCTATTCCTGTATCAGTTACTGCCGAGTGGGAGGTAGATGTTACGGGGGATTCAACTGTCACGGGTATGAAACAGATTCGAGAGACAAGAGATATTAAATTCTGGACTATGCTAGAGTTGGGATTATCTCAAGACTGTTGAATATGTGTAATAGCTTGTGTGGAGATGAACTTAAGCAGAGCTTTCTTATCTGTTTCAAGAGCATAGCCCTTTATGATGTACGAGATCAAGTCGCGTTTGTCCGAATGGATCATCAACGATGTATTGAAATTAAGGTCTTCATACTTTATATGCAGACCTGGGTGCGAAGGATGACTTGGTGGGCCATTGATGAATAAATTCTTAGGACGGCACTGTTGGTGTCCCCACTGCTCCCGCAAACGTTCTATGCACGGCTCAGTAAATAAATCTGGCAATCGCATTGCAAACTCCGACTGTTTCTTTATGCTATTAAGTTGCGAGCACACAATTGCACCTAGTTCCAGCCCAAGGTCCATCAGTTTGTATTTGCAATCTTCCTCACCTAGCTTTCTCTTGATTAAAGCATTAATGTCGAAGATGATGCGTTGTTCAGCATGCCGCAGCCAATCGCTAGATTCTCTCGGAAGTCGAAAATTCGGCATGCTTCCGAAATCCCAGACATCTCTTCCATATAATTCAAATACAATCTCACTAGGTGTCCAGCGATAGCCAAAGTATAAAAGAGCCACGAGTAACTGATATGGTTTCATCTCATGTTTCGAGCGCGACTTATTCGTCAGATAGAGCTGTTGCACGAATGGATTGAGTAAATGAAGGGCTAAATTTTGATCGAAGTTCTGTTGTGCGACGGCCTTTGAATTGGCCGCGTTGTTGTGCGTGTAATTTGGGATCTCGCGTATGCCTTCTTCCTATAACGCTTAAAAACTGGTTTATAGCGGAGAAACAAACTGTACATACTGTTGCTGGAACTACTCCAAGGCTGAACTCTTCTAGCATACAAATTTCTAGCATAGAGCAGTCCTCTTCGTCCTGCGTTTCCCAGAGTTTAAATTGAGTACAGAGCGTACAACGAGAAGTTGTTTTGTTCCGTTTTCCAGCAGCACTTGTATACTTTTATACTGAACATCAATATAACGAGACTCGGAAATTTGCAAGTCACACTTACATTTCTGATAGGTATATCAACATGAAATCCGGTAGAAGGCGACATTTTTGTTTTGCAGTGTTTTCACGTATCTAAATCGGGTAAGAATTAAAAAGACAGGATGTGGAATAAGCTAGAGTTATTATAATCATGTCAACGCGCCGCGTCAGCCAGCCTGAAGTTACTCTTGAGTTTGTGATTGGATCCACCACATCGCACTGTCGTCACAAAAGTCGGTGTGATATCAGGCTGGTGTTTCATGACCCCTGCTTTCATGCAGCTTGATCTGCAGACAAAATAAGTTTTGTGGAGAAGAGTCCATAATTAAACTTATAGTTTTGCTAGCACATCTATAAATAGATTTTTGCATTCTTGTGTTATTATAATAAATAGTCAACCACGAAGTTTTGTAATTTCGTAGGGAAGGGCTATCACCGATTTCGTAGTATCCTAAACTGTAATCAAGCGCGTCGAAAAAAATACATCTCTACTGCAGTTATAGCAGGCGAGCGCAAGTTTCGTAGGAGGTGTGGAAAGTCTACTCGCCAATTATTTATTATTCCAGAAATACTGTATGTGGGAAAGTCTGTTAGCGTACCGAACTTGTAATCTTGTAAGCAATTCTATTATTAGACATACTGATACTAGGCGGGGTATGACTAGATTTGTAATTTGGTGCGGTCTCTACCACAGATTCGTCGTTTGTGGGGCAGTCTACTAACAAAGCTCTAATTTCCATCAACAAGTCTCTAATTAGCTTTGCGGTCTTGTAAAAGAGTTCACTACCATTTTCGGAACTCTGTGGGGACGTTTGCTTTGTGAGTAACATACTAGTCTGTAAAATTGCAAGGAAGTCCATCATTAAAGTCGTAATCTCGCAAGCGAGTGAAAATACGATCTACTAATAATAATATGTTGTCTATTCCTGTATTTAGTAGTTACTACTGTGTAGGAAGTAGATGTTACAGGAGATTCGACTGTCATGTCACGGGTACAAACAGATGCGTGAGACAAGAGATGTTACATTCTGGATTGTTATAGATTTTGCTCTACTTCAAGACTGATGAGTATGATGGCTAGTTCTTGCAGCCAAAACTTCCAACAGCTCCTTCTTTTCAGCCTCAACACCACATTCCTCTATGATGTACCGGACCGCTCCTTGATCCTTTGTAGTAATCTCTAACCACGTTTTAAAATCAAGGTCTTTATACTGTATTGTTCCTCCTGGGTGAGAATGATGATTTAGTGGCCTGTTGATAAACAAATTCGTAGGATGGTAGCAACGTTTGTCCTTCCACCGCGTCATCAAACAGCTTTGGCAGAACCGGTCGAATAGAACTGGCAATCGCTTCGCAAACTCAGACCCATCCGTTCCGTGTTCAATGTTCTGCGAGCACACAATCAATCCTAACTCAAGCCCAACTTCGTAAATTGCCGGGCCGCGAACGAGCCATTTTTCAGCAACCCCAAAGACGTCAAGGATATCCTGCTGTATGCGTCGCTCGGCATGCATTTGCCAATTCTGGGCTATCTCTGGAGTTGGATCCGTCGGCATATCACCAAATTTCCAGATGTCTTTCCCGCAAAGTTCACGTACTATAACATCAGCTCCCCAGTCAAACCCGTAGTACAAGAACACCACAAAAAGTACGTGTGGTTTCCATCGCCCTCCACCAAATCTATCTATACGCTGAACGACCGGATTGAGTAAGTGAACGGCTACGTGTTGATTAAAATTTTCTTGCGCGATTTTGGGATCTGTCTTGACATCGGCGGTCATGTCGTAGCCTGGGATTCTCTGAAAGTAAACTGGCGCCTATGATGCGAGTTAAGAATCGATTGACAGCTGCAAAACGATTTGTACATACTGGCATAAAAGTGGTGAGTGGTTTCTCCTCCAACATACAGACTCCTGGATGATCGCGTTGGAAAGCGGGCCATATTTGAAATTCAGTGCACAACTTGCATGGGTCTCGATCGGGGAATCTTTTCAAATATCGATGCTATACCTGAATGTCAATATAATTGTGCTCTCATGTTTGCAGATAGACCTACAAGGGCTTTTCCTTTACGTGGTTCTTTTATTTTGGCGCCTTTTCTTTTAGGAAGCGACGACATCTTTGTTATGTGGCAAAAAAGTTACTTATTGAGTAAAAGAATCATGGCCTAGTGGGGGGAAATAGTGGATATATATATCTTGCCAAAAGTGATACATTCGTTAGCCTGAACTTCCACCGACCTTTGTGATACTAGCGCCGTACTGCACCATGTCGAAGACACTGTACTGCTGTCACAAAGTCGGTGTGCTACCAGGCTGTTGTTTCATCACATCTGCGGGGTCCTTCATGTCCGTCAATGCAGCTTGATCTGCAGACAAAATAAGTTTTGTGGACAGGGATCCATGTTTAGATTTATAAAGTTTTACTAGCACATCTATAAATAGATTTTCGGAGTCTTGTCTCGGTGAATCAACCACGAATTTCTGCGTGGAAGGCTTATCACCAACTTTGTATCACCAACTTTGTATTAATCTGGTTTGTAAGCAAGTTTATAAGAATATATCGATACTACAGTAATGGTGGGCGCTGTAAGTTTCGTACGTGAAGAAAAGTCTACCTGCCAATTATGAAAATACTGTATGCAGGGAAATGTATTAGCGTACCGAACTTGAGATTTTTTAAGCGAGTCTATAATTAGATTTGCAGTTTTGTGTGAGAGTTCACTACCAAATCCGGAACTTTACGGAGATGTTGGTCATAGTAACATGCGCCTGTTGTAGATCTGCGGGGAAGTCTATTACTAAAGTTGTAAACTCGTAAGCGAGTCTAGAACGATTGGACTTGCAGTTTTGTGAGAATTTTGTGGGAGAGTTCACTACAGGGATGTTTGTTACAGTAACATGCCGGTTTTGTAGACCTAGTGAAGTCCGTGACCAAAATTATAATTTCGTAAGCGAGTCTATAATTAGATTTGTATTTTGTGAGAGCTTTCGCCACCAAGTCCGGAACTCTACAGGGATGTTTGCTGCAGTAACATGCTGGTTCTGTAGACCTAGGAAAGTCGATCACCAAAATTGTAGTTTCATAAAGCGAGTCTATAATTAGATTCACTGATGGTGGACGAGTTTTTCTGGACAAATCCATCATTCGATTTGTAACCGGAGTTTTGTAGTCACCAGATTCACAGGGTTGTAGTCTCGTGGCAGGTCTATCACTAGATTTGTAGATGCGTAAGCGATGTACAAATGAAAGTAAAATTTTGCCATCGGGATTATTATTGTAATTGCGTGCTAAGCGCCAACGACGTTAACAAATAAAGTTCATCCACAATTGATAGCTGAAATCATTAAATTTGTAGCTATTACTTGTTCCATCCGCTCAACAGAGTATGCAGGACTTGGAGGGCTAATTTGGATGCTTTTCACACGGTCAGATAAGCATCAAAGACGTAAAAGACTATGTATGAGTCGTATGCGATCTGAATCTATTTACCAGGTTCGGCTGGGTTTTATTCTATCATTTGGGCCTTGGGGCCTTGAGATCACTGTAGCGATTTATAAAGAGGTGAACATTAGGATCGTCCGCGCGATGATGTTGCCATTGCCAATATCTCAGGTGTTGGTAATCTACTTTTATCTCCTCTGGCTCCAACTGACCCGGACGACCTAATTTGTATACAAACTCTGGCATGTTGTCGAGTAAATCCTGGAGAGTTTCCGAGTTACGAAACAGCCATGATACACAAGGCGTGGTAAACAATTTCGGGAAGCACCGGATAAATTCCGAATATTTCGACAACGACTCACGTTGACTAAATTCCTGCTTGTAAGGGGCGATTTGCTTACATACTATCAGCCCTAATTCTAGGCCGATTAACATGTCCTTAGGCTTCCAGTCATCAGGCTTCACATTTGCTTTCCTGATGCATTCATTGATGTCCAAGATGTCGAGTGTGATTAGCCGGATAGCGTGCCTGCGATAATTGGTTCGTGCTTCTAACGAATCAGAGAGCACTCTCCCATAACGCCAAAAACATGTTTTGTACAAGGCATCGCAAATTCTCTCTGGGGCCCACTTGAAGCCATAGTGCAGTACGCCAGTAAGCATAATCGCTTTCCTTGCTGCTTGAGTTGCATCATTTGTTCGCGCTGCTGGACATATCATATATGCAAAAGGGTTGAGTAACTGTAAAGCCAGTTTAGATTCGAGAGTGGTCTCTGTACCTCCATTGTTCATCCGTCCACCAGGGGAATGGATTCTACGTGGAGGTTCTGGTATTTCAAAGCCTATATCACACTCAATGGCATCTCAGATTATATTCAAAGGCTATTGTTTTCGCTTTTACTTACATAGGGAGCAACCTCTAACTCGTCCTGCCACTCACATTCATGATCTGGATGTCGGTTAGGTCTACTGTGTAGCTTGAAGAGTACACAAAGCTCGCATGACGGAGCCTCTGCTGGTTTTAGTCTGTTGCGTGCGATCTTCAAAATCGGATTGGAGCGTCGCTTTTTCGGCTGCCCTCCCGGCCCCTCTTCGGGAGCAATATCCTGTATCGCGTGGACTTAGCTCATGCAAGTCATGGAATTAAATAACAGAAAAAACCAAAACTTACCATACCTGCATCTCCGCTTGTCCCTGGAGCGATCAGTGATTGAGACTGCATATAAATGTCAGAAGCGTCACACATGAGAGGTTGAGCATCAATCTTACAGGCAGAAAAGACGATGGCATGACCGGCTGAGGGGTTGGAGTTGGCAGTCCTTGATGTTGATATGTGATCGGGGGGGTTTGTTGTCCTGCAGGCTGTATTTGACCTCCAGGTTGCGATTGTTGGCTAGTAGTGTTCCGATATGACAATGAACCACCTGTAATTCCTTGGGCCGGCACCTCTCCGTGCCGATTTGTGCCCCAGGGTAACGGCAGTGTTGGATACAACGGTCTTGTATCTGAGACATTGTAGGGTTCTGGACGCCGCGTTTGAGGAAACATAAGTCCGGAGACTGGTGGTTCTAAAGGCTGCAGATGGTGGTTCATGATTCTGCGATTTCGGTCTGTGGAAGCTGGCAGCAGTGATGGATTTGCAGGTTGGAAAGTTGATCGTTCCGAAGCTCCGCATCCACAAATGTGTTCAGGATAGCCACATCGTCGACAAACCATTGCGAAGTGTGATATTTTATTTATCGATGCAGATGCTGTATAACGAAAAGAAAAGGAAAGAGATGAAGAATGAACGAAGGTGGGGGACAATTTGACACAGACAGTTCAGCCGCGTCATGCAGCTAAGAATAAGGCTAGGGCTAACCGACCTTGCATCAGACGACCTACCGACTCCATATCCCATAATGGCAGGTGATCTGATGGTGCGGTCCCCAGCCTCGAACATGAACTCTTGCATGTATATGAAGGTAAAAATGGAACGCGACTTTCAAGCACGATAAGTTACAGTACTGTAATGATTAAAACTTTTTCTTCCACATTCGCGTCGAATAAAGTCTTGCGATTATGCGATACAGACATCGGTATGGATTGTCTTGACAATATATCGCGTTACCTCGATGAATATATTATCCGGGGAGTTGGTCTTTCGATGACAGATGACTGCTTGGAATACTACTTTTGTCAAGCTGAAGAATGACTTGTGCTTGATTACTAATCATTTGACGCGTCAAAGAAAGTTGAAATGCGGGAAACGCTTGTTGGTTTTTTAAGATTTCGTTATTCATAAATGTAATATCTATATATGCTAGTATCTATGCGTATGCTAATGTTAATGCTAATGCTAATGCTAATATCAATGCTAATGTCAATGCTAATGTTAATGCTAATGCTACTGCCAATATCATTCCAAAACTCCTTTTATGCAAATATATCATTCTTTATCTAATTTATCATTCCTGAAATGATCTTTATATCATATGTTCAAATCGTCAATAATAGTCTGAATCCAAGTCGGATTAAAACTCTCAGCCTGTACCACAAGTTGTCTCGTTGCACGGTTCTGCCATTCTTTAACTTCTTGAGGATCAACATTATAATTTCCGTCTATATTAATGTTATGGATCCAATACATCAATTGAAGGGTTGAAGCCTGAACAGCCTCGTTTTGACGTTTGAGATTGGCCAATTTCCCTTGTAATACGGTCGTAGAGGCGATGAGGTATGAATGTCTTGGTGGACTTTTGGCTGGATTTTTGGCGGATGACGACAAAGGGATTGATGTCGTTGGGTTTGATGTCGATGGAAGTGATGATGATGAATTCGATGTCGATGGGACAAATTCTTTGCTTTGAGGATTAAAGGTATTGCTTTGCTGAACAATCGATTTGTCTGGTGGATTCATGTTGGCAATGTTTGGATTAAAAGGATCATCCTGTGGTTTGGTCACATTAGTCGGATTATTGGAGGCCATGATTTGTGGGACCACTGCCTGGTGACCATAATTCTGTGTTCCAGGATAAGGTTGCTGATAAAATCTTTGCTGATTATTCATCTGTTGATACTGAGCTTGTTGTTGATTGTACTGAGGTTGAGGTCCGGCATTTCTACCGAAGGAATTTTGGAATTGATTTTGGAATTGATTTTGAAATTGATTTTGAAATTGATTTTGGAATTGATTTTGGAATTGATTTCCAGGATATCCCATTGCAGGATATTGACCATTCTGATATTGAGCTTTTTGATATTGATTATTCGAACGACTGTTGTTTGGATACTGATTGTTCAGATATTGGTTACCGGTATACTGATTCTGCTGATACATATTTGCCTGATCTTGAATGTTTTGAGACCGATTGTTATGATAAGAGATATTCTTGTTTTGATTATTTAAATATGCCATACTTTGACGAGGTTGTCTGGGTGGATTCTTAGGAGTCTTAAAGTCTTGTGATGGCTGTAGAGAGATCTGTTTTGAGGCATCATTCTCTTTCAACAAATGCTGTTGGTTGCCTTTGAATTTGGGAGTTGATTGTTTAACAAATTCAGAGTTATTCTTTGGTAAGGTGAAACTGTCCTGTTGAGGCTCGACCGGATCGATGTGGACGGTCTCAACATGCCCAATCGTTGGCTTGGTTTTTGTTGGCTCAGTGATAGGAGCACGTGGGGTCAAAGCAGGGTCAAGTTGTTTCTCCTTCTTCACATGTTTTTTTGGTTGTTGAGGTGGTGCCTGTGAGAGATTCTTCTCACGACGAGCAAGCCACTCTGGATCAACTTCAACTGACGATGGAATTGATGGACCACCAGCCCAAGCAAGCTTTCCAGGTTGTGGTGTATTGTCTGCCACAGTTGTTTCATGGCTTTTGGAAGTTAACGCATCGTTTCTCAGTGGGGAACCGCGTGATTTATTGATCATCATTTCTTCAATGGTAGAAGTGGGTGATGTAACGTTATCGTTCGATCCTGGTAAAGTTCGAGGTGCAGGAAGCTGATACCTTGGATAAGGCTGGCAAGGTTCCATCGAACTACCTTTCCATCCAGCAATTTTTGCTTTTCGATTTGCTTCTGCAAATGCTTCGCGCTTGATCAAATCTTTGGCAGTATCTTGCACCAAATTGTCTACATAGCGATATGATTCTTCGTCCATTTGATCCATCTCAGCATCGTCCTGTTCAAGCGATTGAGGTTGAGCAGATGTAGTAAGCTGTTCAGTCGACTGTTCAGCCGACTGTTCAGTCGGAAAGGTATTAGATGTGTTAGAAGCCATGAGGAAAGATTTGGGGATTCATGGAATAAGAAAGTATTGGAGGTGGCTTGATGATGAGGACAAAAGGCAAAGAGACAAGATATGATGGATATATATATCCTGAAAAATAGAATACAAAGAAAATCACGGTGAAAATGAATAATACACATGAATCTGTGAGTGATTAATCACAAGTGTTGATTAATGATACCTGTGAAATGCATATTTAATATGATTATTGCTTGTCAAGCTCAGGATATCGTCTAAACAATCCATTCGAGAATTCCAAACGACGTCCACTTCTAATGTAATCTTGTAACCACTTTTCTTCCTTGATAGCAGTATAGAACTTTCCAATTAACAATGGAAAGTCTTTACATCTAGCATCCATTTCTTTTGGAAAAGCAAATAACAATCCGTCCAAAACATGCCAAAGAGTTGTATCAGCATATGACAATTTTGAACCAACCAAATAATTGCCTTTGTCTTCATTACCTTTTAATGTCCTTTCAAAGTATGAAAAGAATTTTGGTATACGGTTTCCGCGAAAGTCTGTTGTCTTTTTCAAAGCAGCCTCTTTTTGGTCTTACAAAATAATGTCAACAGGATTTTGGGAATAACAAGCTTTGTTTAGGACACTTACTTTCATAATAATCCATTGCGGCAATTGGATGATGTGTATCATGCGTTTCGTTTGCAAGATCTAACGCTGTCAAAGCCAATTGGTTGATGTGATATAGATCGGCTTCGTCGGAACCAGCTAAATTAAGCTTTTGACCAAGATACAATAGAATATTTGGTGTTTGATGAAGGAGAAGATCTTTTTGACTTGCATCATGCACAAGCAATGCAGGCGGAGCAAACACAGGAGGGTTTCCATTTACATCTCCCGTATTTTGTGGATCGATGACCTTTTTGACTTGATCATAGCCGTTTTTTTCTTGATTTGCTACATCATTGTATTTTGTGTTTGTCGCTTCAAATATCAATCGAATAAACTCTCCACGACCAGGAATACCAGGATGATAAAGTAATGTATACTTGGAAGACAATGATGAAGACATTTTGCGACTAGGCTGGTTGACAAGCGCGTTATCTGACTAATAACAGATAGATTACATCGAAGGAAGTAATAGCTTTAAGTTGACATATTTCAGATCTGATGACGTAATGATTACAGCTTTGGAGGATGACAAATCTATCACGTGCACCACTTTCGTTGGGCGAACTGCTGTCACAAACCGTTGGACCCTTTATAGTTTGACAAAAGTTAATAATGTTGATTCGACAATTTTTTTCCCGAAGAAAAATGAATAGATATAAAATTATGACAATTGTTAGAGCAGTGGTGTTATCATTAAATATATATACATATATCCACACTCTTGCAGAACCGTATCTCTCGTCTCCGTAGTTCTAATAAAGATACTTCTGATGGATCTCGTAACATTATAATACTAATCTGGAAATTGGACATTGTTTTTGCATAATGGAAACGACGTTATCCGGAGTGGAACATAGAACTACTTCTGAGCCAGATTATATGATAGAATTGGAGCAAAAACTTCGGACCTTTCGAGCTTGTGACTTGGAAAGGGATCAACTTCTCGAAGTGAGAAATATGTATAATTTTGGACTGGCAGGTAGAATGTTAATTTTGAGAATCACAGAATCTACTGCAGGCTTATCAAACTTTACGTACTAGCTACAATGAGCTATACACAAAAGCTGAGCGCGAACAATACTCTAGGCAACAGTGGCAAGCGCATGCGTCGGAATTAGAAACGTCACTGAAAAATGTAAAAATTAAAGCAGATTCTGATTCTTTTGTGGCAGTACTTATTAATGGAGATGGAGCACCGGTTGGTGTTTACTATGATAGATCTACTTCTGATTACGACTGACATGCTTTCAGTTTTTGGACGATCTCTTTTTTAGAAACCTAGAAGGAGGCAAAGATGCTGCGTGTTTACTACATGATGAGTTAAGTAAGCATATAGATATGTTGTATCCAGATGAGGAGACTTCGGACTGGAAGATAGTGGTGAGTATATATATCAACCTTGACGGCATGAGGACGAGGTTAAAGAACTGTGGTGTTATTGGAAACACACAAACTCTCAACGCTTTTGTTCAATCTTTTTGTGCTGCAAAACCTCTATTTCAAATATTGGACATTGGTCCCAATAAAGATAGCAAAGATACTAGATTACAGCATTGGTTTGACTTTTACAAAAACAATAGTCAATGTAAACGAATCATTCTTGGTGGGATTTGTCACGATGATGCATACCTTTCCATAATTAGTGCCTATGAACGTGATCAAGATATGTTCAACAAAACTACTCTACTGTGGACACTTCCAGTGACGACAGAATACAAGGCGATGAAGTTTCACGCTATACAACTTCCAAAAGTTTTCAGAACTGAACATCTTCCAGGGACTAGTTTTGCAGCAATTGCGGGCTCAACTCCGATGAGTCGGACGCATTCTGGTATAGGTTCTGCACACGATTCAGTTACACAACTTCCTGCAACCCCAAAAGGTCGTTTCGCCGCCCCAAGCCCATCTCCGTCCGATAGCAGCACAACATCATGGGCAAAAATAAGTAAAATTGCAAACGATTCACAACAGCCATTTCAAAAAGTTACTAAAAAAAGATCGTTACAAGCAGCATCTAACCCTAGATATGTAATTCTTAACGAGAAGCAAGAACGACTTGACAATCGTATCGATGTAGACAAATCCGCCCAAGATAAATTATTCAGAAGAATCAAAGATCACGGTAAGATTTGTAATCCATATCATCTTACTGGAAAGTGCCCGGGATCTTGTGGATTCATACATGGAGATAAGTTTTCGGTCGGTGAACTTTTGGCCTTGCGACAAAAAGCTCGAACGAGAGCATGTGCAAAACTGAATGACTGTACAGATCAAGACTGTATTCATGGTCATGTCTGTACTCTTGGTAATAATTGTCGTGGAGAAGAATGTTCTTTTGAAAGTGTTCACGATAAAGATTTGGTAAGTCCTGTCTCTTTTACTCTTCAGATATCATGTTATTGAGCCATTGTTATTAGATTCCACATGTCAAGTTATATGAAGATGGTAGAATAGCGTTGATGAAAGAATCATGGTGATATGTGTTGTTTATAATGTATAATAAAAAATTGAATGTAGAATAGCTATACTCATGCACACAATACAATGCTAGAAAGAAGAAGACGCTGCTGAAAGTGTAACTTTTAGTAATCTCGATGCTGTTCATGATAGAATTGTTGATGAGTGGTTGGAATTTCGTACCAGCAATGGCATTTGTTGATATTTAACCATTGACCACCATATGCAATATACTTATATTAATGGTAACAGTATGTCGGAAGATCTCCCTCCAAGCTATCCATCCGCAATAGATGGCGATCCATCCCGACCTAACAGAAGTCGTGCATTGGAACATCTTAGTGGTCTGACTCTCAATGACTATCGAGTGCCAGACTCAATCTTGTCAAAAGATCGTCAGACCTTGACAGTATATTCCAAAACCCTCTGCAACGATCCTATAGCACTTTCAACATTTCTAACAAAGCAAACAAAACTCCCTCCCCGTCCGATAGTACATGTGGTATCACAATCTGACGGTGAAGAAAATAATGTAATCCATTACGATATCAAAATTGACATGATCAGACATGTTGTGTCTAATGATTTATCTCGACAATGGTCATACGTGCAATCTACGACGACCAAAGCACCATCAAATGACGCTAAAAAGTCAACGATTACTAGCGGCGATGATATTTTGAAAGAATCGATTCAAACATTCTGTAGGAATAATTCACAAACAAAGACGTAAGCTTGTCAATCATCATGACCCCACGTTACAGTGATCTCACAGATTAATATATAGATATGTTTTTAAAAAAGTCATTACAAATTGGGACAAAGAGTACATATCCGCCCGAATCCGCCACTTGTGTTCCTCCATCAATCCATCTGCAGAAATCAAAATCACTTTTCCAATCGAACATTCTACTGTAATCATCAATTCTTGGGCGAGACCTGCAGGATTTTTAAGTAGCGTGTCGTCATTCTTTTCTTCATCTTTCAGGAAAGAATTCCATCCAGTGACTGTCATTTGGCCTTTTGCCAGTAGTTCTAGACTTGGAGATGTAAATGCAAGAAACGGAAGGAGGGAATGTATTCTACAATCTGAAGATGAATGGTGGGAGGAATGGGAGGGTGCTATAAAGAGTGCGATGAAGAGTAATAGAAGAGGATGGGTTTCTTGGGAAGATCAACTCGATTGTGTAATGGAAGGTCAATGATTGATTTATTATGCCTGATGGGTATTTATTATATGTACATACATGTTGTAATCGTGGTCTGAACTTGATGTGAATAAAACTGCCAAGAATGTGTCAAAGATCGTGCTTGTAACAATTATTTTATCATCTCTTACCTCCTCATCGTATTGTATAATAAAAGAGGTGAAATGCTGTCACCAGTGTTACGAAAGAGGTTGTATATCGAAAGAATATATCAAGCAAGTACTCGACGACATTACGCTATCCAATCGACTTCCAATCCTTCATTCCAAGTCTTTGATACAACTCAAAAACACATTCAACGTACAAAATCAGCATTTGACAAAGAAACATCCCGAGCGACAGATTACATAAGAGACGAAGTAGCAGATCGTCTGACCGGTCGACTATTAGACATTAACCGTCACTTTCCAAGAGTATTGGATTATGGAGCGGGATCAGGTTCGATAGCGAAATCATTAGCGAAAGATGTTCAACCTACAACTACTTCTCAATCCACTATCGACTCGGAAGACATTATATCAAAGTCTACTCTAGGCCCTTTATCGAAACGAGTATCACATCTCGTTCAGACAGATAACTGTTCCGCCCTCCTCGATCGAGATTCTTCTACCCCGTTATTTCCAACAAATATCACTCCTCCGTTTGATACATCTTCACATACCCTCCCTTTCAACACCGATACAGATCTCTCCCCTCTCTTTAACCAATACGGTCCTTCCTCCTTTGACGCAATCGTTTCTTCCATGTCCCTCCATTGGACAAATGACCTTCCGTCTCTACTTTCCTCGTTCAACACGCTTTTAAAACCAGATTGTCCTTTTATAGCAGCCCTTCCTGGTGGAGATACACTATATGAACTTCGAGGAGCATTACAGGTCGTAGAACAAGACCGACTAGGCGGGGTGATAGGAACGCACATCTCTCCATTTGTAGATGTAAGTGATATCGGAGGATTATTGTCAAAAGCCGGATTTGGGATATTGACCGTCGACGTCGATGAGATTGTAGTAGAGTATCCTTCTGTTTTTGAATTGTTGATGGATTTACAAGCCATGGGGGAAGGAAACGCTATAATTAATAAAAATAACAATAATGGAAATGGAAATGGAAATGAGAAAATCGGATTGCGAAGAGATGTTTTGATTGCTTTGGATGCTGCTTACCGTGCCATGTATGGAGATGAACAAGGGAATATCCCCGCTACGTTTAGGATAATCTACATGATTGGTTGGAAAGCGGGCGGTGATCAAAAGAAACCATTACAAAGAGGTTCGGGGCAGATTAGTTTGAAGCATATTTTGGAAGGAAAGACAAAGATTTAATATCCATTAGACTAGACGATGATGATGATGATGCTGATGACTAATGGAATGGATGATAGCTATATATACAGCATATCATGGTACAAGTCCATTGGTTTTCAAACCCTTTTTATATTTTACTCTACAATCTGGACAGTACCATTTTGTACGTCTAGAAGGCATTTCTTTCAATTCGACGCATTCAAGATGAAACCATTGTTTTTCGCACTAGATTCGTCAACTTCATTAGTATTGAAAATGTTATAGTAAGATGAAAAAATACAAACCTCTTCAGTCATTTCACATTCAACCATTGTACCCCAACTTGGTCCCCCACATATACAATATCTTGGCTCATCAGGATCGATATAATCTTCTTCACCTTCTTCTTCTTCTTCTTCTTCGACTTCTTCTTTCCCCACGTCTTGACCCTTTTCTTCCTCTCCCTTGACATTCTTCCTTCCTTTTACGTTTCCCATCTTTGTCTTTGATTTCGTCTTTGGTTTATTCTTTCTTGTACCCAGAATCTCTCTTCTTTTGCCATCTTCTGCTGATGTAATCAATCCTGGAATTGGTTTGTGTTTTTTAATTCTTTTGTCATTGGTAGTCACGGGATCTTCTTTAGTCTCATTTATAGGCCTTGAACCT
>Ga0160428_1000089_pt1 | contig 118256 bp, 112 predicted proteins | sample SolpanmetagenomM_FD_108198 | JGI IMG/M metagenome (GOLD analysis project Ga0160428, IMG submission 108198) | Solar panel surface microbial communities from Lawrence Berkeley National Laboratory, California, USA - M | ecosystem: Engineered > Built environment > Solar panel > Unclassified ...
CGCGGACGTGACCGCCCCCGTGCTCTCCGACGGCGCGGCGGTGTACACGCCGGGCGTGGGCCAGCGGCGCGCGGGCAACACGCTCGTCGACCGTCCCGACCGCTTGGGGACCTCCCTCATGCAGACGAGCGGCCTCGCCGCCGGGCAGTCGACGCGCACCTACGACGCGTTCGGGATCCTGACCGCGAGCACGGGCACGCCCCAGGGGCCGTTCGGTTTCGCGGGCGGCTTCGGCTACCAGGAGGACAAGGACACCGCGCTCAAGCTCCTGGGGCACCGGTACTACGACCCGAGCACGGGACGCTTCCTCACACGCGATCCGATCAAAGATGGACGCAACTGGTACGCGTACTGCGAGAACAATCCGACCAAGAACGTCGATCCTGACGGACAGATCGTCTTCGTCGTCGCAGTCTACTACCTTGGGGCAGGGGCCATCGCCGGAGGGACCGCCGCATACTTTTGGTGGAGGGCGGTCCACGCAGAGGCTAGCGATCCGAACGATCCTGACTACCAAAAGCACCTTTAAGGCAACCGCAACAATAAACGCGAGATCGATCAACTTGCGCGGGAGCTTGAGAAAGCGACCCAGAAGAAGAAGAAAGCAATCGAGGAACTGATCAAAGAAGCGCAGAAGAGACTACGAGGGCATCAGAAGGAGATGCTGCAGAAATGGCCCGACCTGCCTAACCTGTGACTGGAGCTAAGCGGTGACCGAAAGCCTGAAGAATCTCTTCGATACTCCAATGAACCAGCGTGAGGCGATGGATTCCGCCGCTCGGGTCGCGCCGTTGGACAGGGCGCGCGAAATCCCGTGGCTTAGAAGCGAACTGATCGGGGACGCGGAGCTAGGAAACGCGAGGATGATCCGAGCCGCGCAGGTCGCGGCGGCTTGGCTTCCCGCGACCCTGCGCGTCGTCCTCGACGCGCTCGAATCAGGGAATCCGGATCGGAGCTTCGCAGTGCTGTGCGCCTTGACCGACGTTTCTCTCTCGATGCTTGTAGAGGTCGAGGCAACGCTCGTTCCGGCGATCTGGGGAGCGATGCTCGCGTTCGACGACGAGGATGGCTCCGTCGTGTACATAGGAGCCTCCCTCTTGGGGCTGTTGGACGCATCGCTTGTACGGTCCCAGGCAGACCAGACCGGCTTCAATGGTCTCTCAACGTTTTTCCTCCATGAGCTAAGGGACAAGGTCTTCAAGGTTTCCCCCTACTCAAAGGAGATCGACGCGGAGATCTCTAGCAGACGGTTCAACGATATCGATCGACCGGCAGATGGCTCGAACGGTTGAGCCGCCGGGCGTGGGCCAGCGGCGCGACCGCGACACCCTCGTCGACCGTCCCGACCGGCTGGGCACCTCGATGATGCAGACGAGCGGCCTCGCCGCCCAGCAGGCGACGCGGGCCTATGACGCGTTCGGCGTCCTGACCGCCAGCACCGGCACGCCCCAGGGGCCGTTCGGCTTCGCGGAAGGATCCGCGGAGGAAGTCGCTGGCCTTAGATGATGCTTCTGTCGATGATCCACGCTCTCCGAGCCTTCTCGGAGAGGTGGCTCGTTGTGTGTCGACCCTACCCTCGCTTCGACCGTACTTGTACAAAAAGTACGTGGATAGGCCGAGCGGGTTGCACATATCTTTTCCGGGCGTGGATGTTCTGAAACATCTGGGGCTTGAAAACCCGAAGGTTACGTTACTCCCGCTTCGAGACTCGGAAAAAGCGGACATCGTGGTTGAGTATTTGCGATCTTAGCGTGGAAGCGACGACGTTCGCGCAGGATTCGACGCCGAAGGCGTGGTAATCCTGATGCGACTCTCGCACGAAGCGAAACGACTGACGGTTCGCGCATCGTCCGGGGTCGAGCTTTAGCAACGATCGTCGGCGCGGCTCAGACGGTCCACGAGAATCTTAAAAGCTCCTTTCGGGCGGATAGAGCGCGGTCGATCCCCCCGACGGGATAAGCGAGGGGCCCTTCTGCGGTTAGACCGTCTGTCTCCATGCCCGCCCCTATCCGCCCGCGCCGACCGATCCCCCGCCTCGTCCGGCGCGTGGGTCGGACGAGGCGAAAAACGTCTTTTAACTCGTCGTTCTTCTCGTTGGAGCCGTTTTTAATGACATTCCTCTCCCCACTCCGTTTCGGAGGAGCGGGGCTAAGGGTATTGGGTTCGAAGGCCTTCCCGCCGCGAAAGGCGTTCCCGAATCCCGCCGAAAAAGCGGCGGCCTTCCTAGCCGCCCGCACCGGTCTGGAGCTTGACCGGCACGACCCGCAAACCCGCCAGGGCGGCGGGACCGCCCGACTTGGAGACGATCTGGATAAACCGCACGCGCTGGACCGGGGCGCGATAGGTGATCCAGCCGTCGACCGAACGGTTGCGGCGAGTCCACGCGGAGTCCAGCTCGGTCGCCCACACCTCGGCGTCCTCGCGTCGGCCGCCCGTCGTGTAGGCGCGGATCTCGTAGCGACGCCAGAACTCGGGGCCGAGGCGCAGGGCGATCTCGCCGATCGTGCGGTCGCGCCCCAGGTCGATCTCCACCCAGGCGCCGGGCGCGGCGGGCAGCGGGGCGACGGTGGCGTCGTCGCCGTCGTTCAGGGCGACGAGCTTCGCGGGCTCGTCGCCCGCCGAGTCGGAGGCCGTCTTGTCGCGGGCGAGATCCGTCTCCGATTCGAGCGGCACCGCCGGAAGGTCCATCCGCACGTCCATCAGGACGACGGGCGAGCCCGAGCGGCGGAAGGCGTCGCTCAGCCGCCACGCCTTCACCGACGCGGACGCGGCGAGGCCGTTCAGAGAGCCCCGCAGGGTCAGCGTCCCGTTGCTCAGGTCCGACTTGAAGCCCGAGAGGACGGTAGCGGGCAGGGCGACCGTCCCGCCCGGCCCGGTGACCAGCGCGGAGGCATTGGAGCCCGCGCCCTCCAGCGTCAGCTTCAGGCCCCCCAGGGGACGGCCCACGAGATCGGTGACGCGAATCAGGGCCGCTTTGGGCAGGGGCAGCGGGGAGCCGGGATCGTTCAGGCGGCCCACGTCGGTCGCGGACAGCAGCCCCGTCGGCTCCAGCAGAGCGGTCTCGGTGGCCGGGTCGGCGTAAGGCTCGTAGGGCAGGACGAGGCGTCCGGGGATCGTGCCCTCGTAGCGCGTGTCGCCGTAGCCCATCAGGCCCGGATACAGGTCGCCCCCGTTCGCGGTGCTCGGCAGGCCGAGCTGGGTTCCGATCTGCCGGAGCCCCTCCGCCAGGGTCGCCACGCCGTCGTCGGCGACCGTGGCGGACTCCAGGCGCACCCGGACCTTCGCCCCCTCTGGCGCGAAGGAGTAGCGGCTTCCCGGCGCGACGGTCTCGTTCCAGACCTGCACGACGCCCTGCGGATCGAGACCGGGCTTCAGACGAAGGGTCACGGCTTTGGCGCCCGTGAACACGTCGAGGCGATCGTTCGCCGGGTTCGCGTCGGCGACGTCCAGCGTGAGGGCGAGGTTCGGGACCTGTGGATCGTCCTTGGGCGACGGCCCGACGTAGGCGACGTTCGTCTCCGCCCCCGGTGCGAGGCCCTTGATCTCGATCCCCATGCCGCCCGCCTTTCCATCCGTCCACCACGTCGCTTTTACGGCGGGAGCAGGGCCAGAGCCGATGTTGCGAATCCGCGCGGTCCACGCGCCGTTCGCCTGCGCGATCGACACGACCGCGAGGTCGGGCTTGGTCTGCATCGTCGTGATGACGGGCTCGGTGGTCAGCACGAGCCGGGGCCGTCCGCTGGGCGACTGGCTGCTGAAGAACTCCACCGCCCCTTCAAAGTCGAGCGCGAGACCGTTGTTCGCCCAGGGCCGGTCGACCCAGCCCTGGACCGCCGCCGCGAGGCCGGACACCTCGAACGTCTTCTCCTTCAGGCCGCCCATCGCCGCGACCGACGCCCCCCCGGCGACGCCGGGCGTGGCCCAGGCCGCGATCCCTGCGCGCCGCTCGTTCCAAGTCGCCGCCCCGCGCGGCGCGGTGGGCTTCTTCGTGCCTTTCGGATCGGACTCGATGTTCGAGATGATACGCGCGAGAGAAGACCAAGGCCCTTCGCCCCAAGGCGCGTCGACCGCCGTGACGCCCTTGAGCTTGGGGACGTCGCCGCCGCTAGGGGTAAGGACGAGCGTGGCGCTCGTGATCCGGCGGTTGGGACCGATGGCGCGGGCGAGGTCGCCAAACCGAATCAGGATCGTCCGGTCATCGCCGCCCAGGAGGGTGAAGCCGCCCCCATGGTCCTCAGCGGGCTCAGCCTTGTCGAGGTAGGCGTCGGCGACGGCCCAGTAGCCAGGATTCCCCAGGGGCGCGCCCCGCACGAGTTCGACGGTCGCCGTCTGCACGGCAGACGCCAGGAAGAGCATAGGTAGAGGGTACCGGGTGGCCGTCCTTGACGCCTCGATAACAATTTTAAAAAAGTTCGCAGCATTCGGAAAATCCGTCCTATACTGCCTTCGTTATCCCATTCTAGGGATAAAGACCCACTCATTTCAGCTAGGTTTTGCCATGAACCAGAAGAAGGCCTTCACCCTCATCGAGCTCCTCGTCGTCATCGCCATCATCGCGATCCTCGCCGCCATCCTCTTCCCCGTCTTCGCCCAGGCCAAGGCCGCCGCGAAGAAGACCGCCGCCCTCAGCAACTGCAAGCAGATCCAGCTCTCGACGATCATGTACATGACCGACTTCGACGACATGCTGATCAATCGCTACAACGCCTCGCCCCGGACCGGTCCCGTCGCCCCCTTTACCGACGCGAACATGATCTGGACGGGCAACCTCTACCCGTACGTGAAGAGCCAGGGCGTCTACCTCGACCCACAGACGAGCAACGCCAAGTACAGCGGAAGCTGGCCCGACCGGGGATGGCTGCCGCTCGGCATGAACGCGACGGCAAGCGGCTGGTACATCGTCGGCGACACTCCCGAGCACGACGATGTTCACCTTCTGAACACCAGCGTCTTCGCCGACGTATCGAGAACCGCCTACTATATGTCGGCCCCGAGCGGCGACACGGCGGCCGGATGGCGTGGCTATCTCTCCCGCAACGACGCGGTCAACTCAACCGGGCTGGCCGTGTCCGACCGACACAACCAGGGCACCATCGTCGGTCTTCTGGACGGCCATGCGAAGTGGTATAAGACGGTCGCGATCCTCGGGAATCCGAACGCCGATTACAACTGCGACGGCCCGAACGACTTCGGTACCGGTATGTGGTGGCTGGACAAGAACGCGGCCCACCTAAAGATGAACCTCCAGGACTCCTGCGTCCTGAATCCCTGAACTCGCGTCGTGGCGGGTTTCCCGGAGACCCGCCCTTCCCTCCAGACCGCATGAAAAGCCGATCTCTTCTCCTTCTCGCCATCTCAGCCCTCTTGACCGTCGCCGGTTGCGGCAGCAAAGACGCGACGCCCGAGGCGAGCGCCGCCCCGTCCGCCAACGCCGGCTCAAGCTCCGAATCGGCTCCAAGCTCCGGCTCGACCGCGGTCAAGAACCAGCCCGATGGTTCGGCGGCGCCCGGAGCCGCCTACCGCATCCAACCCTCAAACCCGAGCGATCCCAAGTACAAGGCCGATCCCCGGCTCGCGGGTGGCGGCTAGGCCCGCGCTCCGTCGACCATCGCCGCCACCTTCAGTCCCACCCAGGGACCGAACTTGAAGCCGTGACCGCTGCAAGCGGAGACGACCACCGTCCGGTCGTCCGGTCGGTGGAAGAGGAAGCCTTCGCCAACGGTCATCGTATAAGGGCAGCCGTTGGCGCCGACGATCGACGGATCGTCCAGGCCGAAACGGCGGCGCGCGAAGCTTCGGATCGCGTCGAGCATCCATTCCGGCGGATCGCGACGCGGGTCGTCCGGGTCGATCTCCGCCCCCGCCCGGTGGACGCCGATCTTGGAGCCCGGCCCGAAAGCCGGAAAGCCGTAGAGAAGGTCGGGACCGTCCTCGATCCAAGGGGACGGCGCGAGGTCCGAGACGACGAACGCCGTCGCCTGGAGGGTCACCCGAACCGGCGCGTCGGGCCAGAACCGCCGGACCCACGGCCCCGCGCACACCACGATTCGGTCGAAGCGATCCAGCCCTTCCGCCTCGGTGGGGACGAACTCGGCGCCTGCCCGGAGTGCGAGACCGTGGGTCGCCTGGAGGGCCGCGTCGGCGCGGACCCATCCCGCCTCAGGCACGAACACCAAGCCTTCGTCGGGACCAAGCCGCAGGCCGGGCATCGCGTGGTCGACGTTCGGTCTCGAATAAGGCACTCCCTGGGCGTCTAGAGCGGCGGCGAGGCCCGCCACGTACGGTCCGTCTTTTGGGCCGAAGCAGGCGAGACCCACTTCATGCAGAAGATCGGGGTTACCGCTCGCCCTTTCCAGTTCTCGCCAGAGAGGATAAGCCTCCGTCATGAGGCCGGTGTGGTATGCGTCGGGATAGGCCCGACGCACGATGCGACTGGCTCCGTGCGAGGAACCGAAGCCATGGCCAACCCGCCGAGGGTCGAATACGACGGTACGGTGACCACGTTCCGCGATGCGACGTGCGGCGCTCAGACCGTGGATTCCGGCGCCAACGACCGCGACGTCCATCCGGCGACCTCGCCTTTAGCGCTTGGGCGTAGGCTTCTTGGCGACCGGCTTGTTGGCGTACTGCTCGCGGAGAGCCTTCTCGGCTTCCTTGATCTTCTGATCCTTACGGTGGCGGCGGGCACGGATCTCTCGGTTTCGGACTCTCATCGTGGGGAAAAGGATACCCCTAAGGTCTTCAGGTGATTAGGTTATGAGGGTTGACTTTTCCTCACTGGCGAACGAGCTTATAATGTCCTCGAACTCAAGGTCGCAGAATCCGAAGTCGTACTCCTCGTTCCACTCCGTCGCCTCACCCAAATCCTCGTACACCGTCTCGGGCTCGGGAGGTGGGTCGGCGGCCATGAGGCGGTCGATCGTCCGGGTCCATCGATCGTCGCCGGCGCCCTCGCTGAGGAGTTTCGTCTTGCCGAACGCGATCCGCTCCTCGGCGGTGTCGCGTACGCCGTGGATGGGGGCAGGGTAGACCTTGAGCTTCCCGAACCGTGCGTTCATGCGGTCCACCGCCCGGCTGAGCTCCAACACGTCGCCCTTGGCCTCGTCGAAGAGGCTTGGGGTGACGCCCTCGGCCAGCTTGAGGCCACTCAACCCCATCCAGACCTTGATCGGCGACAGGAAGTCGCGCCGGGGCCACTCCTCCATCAGCGCGCCGGTCAAGGCGCGCGAGTCCTGAGTGGGAGCAAGCGGAACGTAGGCGTCCCAGTGCCGCCGAATTCCCCGGACGCCGAAGCCGATGCCGCCGGTCCAGAGACCCTCGGCGCGTAGCCGCATCGCCGCCTTGTAGATCAGGCGGATCAGAACCGTGCGACAGCCTTCCTCGGTCCGCAGGGCAGGCGGCAGGACGTGGCTGTGCGAGAAGCTGCCGCGCGAGTTCTTCGTCGTCTTGAGGTCGATGCCGCGCAGCAGGTACCACCACCGCTCACCAACGATGCTGCCGAAGGCGCGCGTCAGCTCGTAGCGCGTAGCGGCGCACATCGCCTGCGTCGTCAGGATGCCCTGGGCGTTCAGACGCGCCTGCATCCGGCGACTGATGCCGGGAAAGTCGGTGAGATTCAGGCCGCAAAGCATATGGGGCAGGTCGTGCGCGGTGATCACGACGAGGCCATCGGGCTTCCGGAGCTCGGTGGCGACCTTGGCGAGGAACGGATTCGGGGCGATCCCGACGGAGCAGGTCATCGCCTCGCCCACCCGGTCCCGAATCAGCCGCTTCATCTCCAAGGCCAGTTCCACCGCGACCGACGGGGTGCGCTCCGTACCCAGGAGCTGGAAGCTCATCTCGTCTATGCTCAGCTTCTCGTCGATCGGCAAGAGCGTCTGGACGACCCGCTCGATGCGCTCGTGGTAGGCGGCGTAGACAGCGTGGTCGCCGCGCACCACCACGAGACCGGGACACATCCGCCGCGCCTCACCGATGGGGGTTCCGCACTTCACCCCGTACTGGCGCGCCTCGTAGCTGGCGGCGATGCAGGACGTCGTCTCCGCGTCCACCGGCGCGACCGCCACCGGCTTGCCCCGGAGATTGGGGTTCTCCTGCTGCTCGATGCTCGCGAAGTAGGAGTTGAAGTCGAGGAACAGGTATCGGAGCGGGCGCTCACGCTTTTCGATCGGTAGGGTTCCGTCGCCCATCTTCGGAAAATAGACGAAATATGTCTACCCATCGGTTGCAGGCACATCACGAATTTTTCCGACTTTGGTCGCGATCCGACGGATATCGTCCGCGAACCGTCTGCCATCGCCTGCCCAACGTTCGAGACGCCGCAGATCGTCCAAGGCGAAAGTCCTCAGGCCCAGCCTTTCCTCGCTTAAGGCGGCTTGGTAGCGCGCTTGAAAGCAGGCGGAGGCGTCGGGTTCTGTCGCGATCAGGCGTCGGTATTCTTCGAGGGCCGAGCGATCCTCTCGGAGCTTCGTTCTCAGCCGGGCCGCGCTCCAAAGGCCTTTCCGCACTCGGGCGGGGTTTTCGGACATCCGCACGACGCGCTCGGCCTGGTTGACCGCTTGCCGATAATAGGCGGAATCCTCCGTCCGGTCGCCGATTTTTCCAGGCACTCGGCCTTGCCGAGGATCGCCGCCTCGTCTCGAGAGTCGATCAGCAGCGCGGCCTCGAACTCCAAGGCCGCGACGCCGACCTGCTCTGGATTCGGATCGTAACAATCCTCCCAAAAGGGATCGCAAGGCGCATCGAGAATCGCCTTCCCCGTTCGACGTGTTCCGCCGCCGTCCCGCCGAGGGCAGAGAACCGAGGCCGCTTCAGATAGGTGAAGAATCGACACCCGCCCCAGGTCGAGACGAAGAGCATCAAAACCGAGGCGACGGCCCAACGGACGGTCTGTGGTCGGTACGTCGTGATCATGGCGCCTCTTCTACTCAACTTCGAAGAAGCTTGAGAGTTCCTTCGGGCCAGATGGCGTCTTCTGCCTAAGATGGGTGGGATCTGATCTTCGGAACGTCTTGAGGCTTCCGCTCTCCCACTAAGGGGGCGGCTACAACGCTTCGCGTTACTTCCTATCCCACCCGTTCCAGGACCGCGTCCAGGCGAACAAGGAAGTCGTCGACCTCCTCGGCGGTCACGCTCAGGTTGGGACGCGTCCTCAGGGAGCGCAGCCCCGCTCCGAGCAGGAGCAGATCGAACTCCTCTCGGGCGAACCGAACCGCCTCCACCTTGCGCTCCGGGGTGTCGAGCGAGATGCCCTGGTACAGGCCGAAGCCACGCACGTTCGACGCGATCGGATGTTTCCCGACGATTCGTCGCAGCCCTTCGGCCAAGCGTTCGCCATTGACGGCGGCACGCTCGATCAGGCCCTCCTCCTCGACGATCTCCACTTCTCGCACCACCCGCACCATGTCCGCGAGCGTGCCGCCCCAGGTCGAGTCGAGCACGCCGATGTCGTCGAGCGGCTCGCGCATGTAGACCACGCCGTTGCCGAACTTCTTGCCCGCCGCGACGGCCTGGGGCGGGTAGGGCAGATCGAAGTGGTCGTGGCCCCACATCCGTCCCGTCGCTCCGAGACCGGTCTGGACCTCGTCGAACGCGAGGTACACGCCGTAGCGGTGCGCCAGTTCCGAGAGCCCCCGGAAGAACGAGGGCAGGGCTACCCGCTGGCCGCCCGCACCCTGGATGGGTTCGACGATGATGCCGACGATCTCATCCGCCATCAGCCGCAACGCGCCCTCGATCTGGTCTAGGGCGCGGCGCGCCTCCTGCGCGTTCTCCGCCTCGGACAGGTCGCCGTTATAGGCGGGGAACGGGAGTTTCATGTTGCCGCCGCCACTCAGCCCCAAAAAGTCCTTGGTGGCGACGGGATCGACGGTCTGGGTGACGCCCAGAGCGAACACCGTCCGTCCGTGGAACGCCTTGTCGAAGTAGAGGAACCGTCGCGCGGTATGGCCCTTCCCTTTCGCGTTGTGCATCGCGATGAGGTACTTCATCATGTTCTCCACCGCCTCGGCCCCGCTGTTCACCGCGTAGACCTCTAGACGGTCGTTCCGCATCGACGCCGGAGCGAGGCGGTGGAGCAGACGGTAGTAGGCGAGGCACTCGGGGGTAAGAAAATCGGGGTTGGCGACCTTGTTGTTCGCCGCCCGCACGAGCCGCTCGACGTAGGCCGGTTGGTAGAGTCCCGGATGGTTGTGGCCGATCAGCTTGGAGCCGAAGTAGCCCGCCCAGTCGAACAGCCGCTCGCCGTCCACCGTCGCCAGCCACATTCCCTCGCACCGGGCGAGATCGAGGACGAAGGGATAGGGCGTCGCGATCACGTAGCGACCGAGCTCCTCCAGCATGGCCGCGCCGAGAGGACCGGGATGTTTGGGCACCCCCGAATTATGGAGGAACGGCCCCTTTCCTAGACTCCGCGCGACAAGGCCAATTTTACGACATCGGCCACCGCCGGGGGCACCATCCCCGCGTAGTCACCCCCCAGAAGAGCGACCTCGCGCACGATGGAGGAACTCAGATAGCCGAGCTCGGGCGAGGTCATCAGGAACACCGTCTCGACCTCGTGGCGCAAGCGACGGTTCACGAGGGTCGTCTGGTACTCGTACTCGAAGTCGGCGGTGGCGCGAAGGCCGCGCACGATAGCGCGAGCGCCGACCCGCTCCACGTAGTCGACGGTCAATCCCTCGTAGGCGTCGACCGTCACGTTCTCCAGATGGGCGACCGAACGGCTCAGCCCTTCGCATCGATCCTCGACGGACAGAAGGGGACGCTTCGAGGAGTTGCGCCCGACAGCGACGACCAGCCGATCGAAGAGGCGCGCCGCCCGCTCGACTACATCAAGGTGGCCCAAGGTCGGGGGATCGAACGACCCTGGGTAGACCGCGAGACGGAGCATAGGATTAGCGGCCAAAGACGTTCAGGCCGAACAGCGAGCCGCTGAAGCGGTCGAGGATAAACGCCACGTTCGCGAGGGAGCTGATCTGTTGGAAGTCCGGGGTGTTCGTCTCGGGCACGAACAGCACGTCGCCCGGCTTGAGCTGGATGTTTTGGGAAGAGTCGCCCTTACGGATGAAACGAACGAGGTCGATAGGAATGCTCACGTATTGGCCGAGCAGGCCCTCACGCTGGCGAAGGACGACAGTACGGCTGAATCGCGAGCGGAAACGGATCTCACCGCCCGCTTGGCTGACCGCGTCCCAAGCGGTAGTCGGTTCGCGGAAGGGGTAGAGGCCCGGTCGCTGAACCGCGCCCGACACGGAGATCTGATACCCGCGCGACTCGGGAACGACCAGTTCGTCGCCGTCTTGGATCTCGTAGTTCTGGGTCACGTCGCCGAACACGGTGAGGGCGTAGAGGTCGAGGGGGATCGACTCTGCGGTACCGGTGCGCCGCAGGTAGGCGCGGCGCAGGTCGGCCACGTCCCGGATCGCGCCGCCGCCCTGGTTAAGGAGACTGAGCACGGTGTCGCCGGGGGTGATCGAGTAGGTGCCCGCCCGCGAGACGCCGCCGCCACCCACCGTCGCCCGCAGGGGACGAAGCTGGACGATCGTTACGGAGACGATCGGGTCCTTCAGGTAGACCCGCTCCTTGTAGAGGCGGGTCAACTCGATGATCAGCTCGTCTACCGTTCGGCCCTCGGCCTTGACTGTGAGCAGGTAAGGAGGGGTGACGTAGCCCTGAGGATCAATCGGCACGTCGGCGATGATCTGCTGCTGCCCGAAGACCTGGATGCGAATCACGTCGAGAGCCCGCAACTTGCGAGGTCCCCCTTGGGCGAGGGCGTGAACCGCTATCGCAAAGAGCAGGAACACGACAAGAACGCGCTTCACCATGCAGATCCCTTCAAACCAGCTTGCCTCGGCTTCCGTTCCGAAGCGGCGCAATTGTACCACGGGCCGTTTACCCCTTCCCTTTCAACCTTCCTCTCGTTTGGACTACAAAACCGGTCCGGGAAAGGACGGTTCGGGGAGCGATGGAGAAGCGTCATCGGCCAAAGGCGGCAAGGCTTGGAGGTCGTCTAGTAGGAACTGGTGCAGGAACTGGTCCGTCGTGCCGTACAGCACGGGCCGCCCGGGGACGGGCTTGCGCCCGACCTCGCGCACGAGTCGCCGCTCGGCGAGGGCGCGCACCGCGTGGTCGCTCCCCACACCCCGAACCGCCTCCACCTCCGCTATCGTCACCGGCTGCCGGTAGGCCACGATCGCCAGCACCTCCATCAGGGAGCGGCCCAGACGCCCGCGTTGAGGCTGGAGGAACGCCGCCACCAACTCCGCGTACTCCGGCTTGGTCGAGAGCTGCCAGCCGCCCGCCAGCCGCACGAGCTGCACGGGACCGTCTTTGCGCAACCGGTTGGCGAGCACGTCGAGGGCCTCCTCGGTCGTGCCCTCGGGCAAGCCTAGGGCCGAGCCGAGAACCGCCGCGTCCTGCGGCGCGTCCGCCACGAAGAGCAGCGCATAGAGGCGATCGACCGTCGTCAAGCGCGCATAAACTCCACGTCTTCCTCGCCCAGCCGGGCTCGCGCCCGACCGACCCGCACCAGTTCCAGAAGGCCGAGGAACCAATAGACCGCGTCCTCGCGCGTGAAGGGGGTCGGCACGAGGCGTTCCAAGGGCGTCCACTCTACCCCGAGGGCGGCGACGACCGTCTCCATGTGATCCTCCAGGGAACGCCGGGGCCGCTGGAGCGGCTCAGGAAGATCGGGCTCCGCCCGCCTCAGGAGCCTTTCGAGGGCCCGGGCCAGGTCGGCGGGCGCGACGTTGGCGAGGGTGTAGGGAAGCTCGTACAGATCGGGGCCGGCCCCCGCCCCCCGGAAAAAGAGCAGTTCCCGTTCGGCGGCGGAGGCCCGCAGGGCGGCGATGGCCTCCGAGAACTCCGCGACCGTCGGGTCGATGGGATCCATCGGTTCTTCGAGGGTCGGCTCCGGTTCCGGGACGGGCAACAAGCGCCACGCCTTGCGCTCCAGCAGGTAGGCGAGAGCGGCGAGGGCGGCGGCGGCCTCGTCGAGATCCCGCGCCGCGTCGCCGACGAGGTAGGCGAGATACGCCTCGCACACGGGCCCTAGGGGAACGCCCAGAAGGTCGACGCGGTGATCGCGGACGAGGGCGAAGAGGGTTCCGAGCGTTCCCTCGAACGCCTCACAGGCGACGTGGATGGGGGGCGGGGCGACCACGCCCAGGGCCGTGACCAGAGGGTCCTGTGGAGCGGGAAGGGGCTTCGTGGGCACGGACGCGGAGCGAGGGTCGAGGGCGAAGTCTCCGGAGACCGTCGCGAACGCTCCGAAAAACCCGCGCGGTCCTTGGGAAAGGTTTTGCCTTGAAAAGGTTTTTGGAGGTGCCGGTCGGATTTGAACCGACGAATAACGGATTTGCAGTCCGTCCCCTTGGGCCACTTGGGCACGGCACCCTTCGTACTCCCTATTATACCGATGCTCGCGCCTCTCGACAGCCTCCTTTGGAAACACCGCCTTCTCGTCGTCTTCGCGCCGTCCGCCGACGATCCGCGCCTCGTCCGTCAGGAGCGGGCGATCCGGGGCGAAACGCGGGCCATGCGGGAGCGCGACCTCCTGAAGATCGTCGTCCTGCCCGGCTCGTCGAGCCCCTTAGGGTTCGACGCCGCCGCCCTTCGCCGCCACTATCATGTCCGTGCGGGCGACTTCCGGGTCCTGCTGGTCGGCAAGGACGGCGGCGTCAAGCGCACGTCCGCCGCCCCGGTCACCCCAGGTTCGATCTTCGCCCAGATCGACACGATGCCGATGCGTCGGGAGGAGATGAAGAAGGCCGGAGTTTAAGGCTCTTCCCCATCCATTCTCCGCGCCCTCGCCGGTACGAGGAAAGCGGGACTCTCGATCCGACCGGGACGAATCACACTGGGCCTTATGCTCGCCGCGCTCAACGTGGCCTTCTTCGGGTTCCACACGGTTCTGATCCTCTTCAACGTCTTCGGCTGGATCGACCGCCGCACTCGCCCTTGGAACCTGGCGACACTGCTTCTCACCCTCTTCAGCTGGACCGTCATGGGCATCTGGTTTGGAAAGGGCTACTGCGTCTGCACCGACCTCCACTGGCGGGTGCGAGCCGCGATGGGCATCCACGACCACGCCGACAGCTATCTCGTGCTGCTTGTCCGCAAGCTCACCGGCTGGGATCCGCCCGTCCTGTGGGTCAACGGCGTCGCGGCGACCGTCTTCGCCCTCGCCTTGACCGCAAGCGTCGCCCTGAACGTTCGCGACCGGCGACGGATGCACGTCCAGCGGCAAGGCTGACGGCCTGAGCGAACCCGCGCCCGCCTAAAAAGGTCTTACCCCACCGTAATGGCACACGACGAGAAGCAGGACGACCGCGCGAAGCTCTACGACATGATCAAAGAGGTGAGGATCGCGATGCTCACCACCGTCGAGAGCGACGGATCGCTCCATACCCGTCCCATGGCGAACCAGGAGGCGGACGAGAACGGCGACCTCTGGTTCTTCGCCGAGAGGGGCTCCGCCGTCGAGGCGAACGTCCAGGCCAACCCGCAGCTCGCCCTCGGATTTTCCGATCCCCACGGCGATAGCTACGTCGCCGTGTCTGGGACGGGCTCCCTCCACGACGACCGCGCGACGATCGACGCCCACTGGAACGAGATCCTCACCGCGTGGTTCCCCGGTGGGAAGGACGATCCCAAGATCGTCGTGCTCCAGGTCAACCTGTCCAAAGGCGAGTTCTGGGACACCAAGTCAGGCCTTCTCTACACTCTGACGAGCTTCGTGAAGTCGAAGCTGACCGGAACCGGCCCGGCGGACTCGCTCCAGGACAACGAGAAGGTCGCACTATAGCGTTTCGCGTCGCATAACAGAGCGAGGGACGTTAGGCTAATCTGGGAGGCGTCCAATGATGAACGCCTTCGCACTCCTGATCGCGGCCCAGACGCCCGCCTTGGTCGACATCGCTCGCCTCGTTCCCTACACAAGAGGGGCGGACGTCGGAGACTACTCGCTCCGTCCACCCTACGCCAACGCGCCGGAGCTGACGCCTCGCGCTGGCATCGCCAAGGGTCGCGTCGTGCGATTCACGATGGATTCTCAAGAGAGCCGGATGTACCCCGGCATCGCCAAGGACCGTCCAGGACAGATCGTGCCCTACACCCGTCGGGTCACCGTCTACGTTCCCGCGAGTTCCGGCGGCAAGCTCCCCTTCTTCGTGTCGCAGGACAGTCTGGGTCAGGGCGTTCTGCCGACGATCCTCGACAACATGATCGCCGACCGACGTCTTCCCACAATGGTTGGCATCATGATCGACTCGGGCGGAAGCGACGCCCAGGGCAGCGAGCGCGGTCTGGAATACGACACGATGAACGGCCACTACGCCGAGTTCATCGAGCGCGAGGTCCTTCCTCGCGTGAGGAAGGAGTGCGGCGTCGACCTGACGAGCAACCCCGATGGTCGGATGGCGATGGGCGGCTCGTCCGGCGCGGCCTGCGCCTTCACGATGGCTTGGTACCACCCTGACCTCTACCACCGAGTCCTCTCCTATTCCGGGACCTACGTCAACCAGCAGTGGCCGCCGGACCCCGACACCCTGCGCGGCGCCTGGGAGTACCACGCGACCCTCATTCCCGCCGCCAAGCGCAAGCCCCTGCGCGTCTGGCTCCACGTCGGCGAGAACGACCTTCGACCGAAGGACCCCATCGAGACCTGGCACAACTGGCCTTACGCGGACGACCAGATGGCGAAGGCCCTCAAGGCCAAGGGGTATCCCTACCAGTTCGTGTACGCCTACGACTCGGGCCATGTCGACGGGCGCGTCGTAAACCAGACCCTTCCACAGGCTCTCGAATGGGTTTGGAAGGGCTACAAGAAGTAGCCTTTCACCCTCCAAGGCGATAGGCCCCGGTTTGAGTCACCGATACCCGGGGCACGACGCGCGTTCGTTCGAACGCGTCGTAGACCGGCTTCAACTCACCCCAGAACGCGGCCTGTTGCGGATAACGGGCGGCGAGGTCGGCGAGAGCCGCGTCGGTAAGGCGGGCCGGAAAGACGTGGACGGGTATCGCGCTTCGATTGCGCGCCCCCTGGCAGAGGGGATAGATCTCGTCGATCAGGACGTCGGTCATCGCCATGCACCCGGCGCTCACCCGGTCGCCATGGATGTAGATGTCGTTGCCCGGACGAGGGTCGCCTCGCCTTCGATCGCTCGCGTTCGGGTAGTCGAGGCCCATCGAGAGGTGGTAGCGGCTCCGGGGGTTGAAGCGTACGATACGGTAGAACCCCTCGGGGGTCTGAAGGTCACCCTCCCGCCGCTTCGGTCCGAGCGCGCCCGACATCGCGGCGATCGGGTAAGCCCGCATCAGGCTCATCCGGTCGCCGCCCGCCCAGAGTTCCATTTCCCCCTCACGCTTGAAGACGCGAAGGAAGACGCGGCGGAAGGGAATCTTCAGGCCGGCCGCGCGCGCCGCCTCGGCCACCGACCGAGACTTTTGGAGCACGGGTTTTGAGGGCACGACCGTTACCGGCGCCAAAACGTGGCGGCATCCGACGAGGCCGAGCGCGAGAACCAGGATCCATATGGGGACGCGCCGCTTCACGGCGCGCCGACTCCGCGGGGCGTGAAGGGGCGAAGGGAGAAGCGAACGTCGCCGGAGCCCGACCGAAGCCAGATCCGATGCCGCCCCGCCTTTCGCGGAATGAAGTAATGGAACGTCGTGCCCCCGAACCCGAGACGCTGCTCGGACAGGAACGTGCCATCGTCGTCCAGCAGGGTCACGTTAACGTTCCCTTCGGTCGCCAGTTCGTAGGCCTTCCCCTCCTCTAAGTCCACCGAGAACAGGCCGAAGGTCGCTCCGTCGAACCGGAACGTTCCCGTCGTTCCGAGCGCATAGGGCGCGGGCTTCGCCACGTCGCGGCGGAGGGTATACGTCCCCGCGCCGCCGTAGCCGTCGCAGAGCAGGCGCACGAGATTCGTCTCCGCCTGGGAGAAGTAGAGGTCGCCCTCCGCAACGTGACGGGTTCTATCCATCAGGGTCCGGGTGCGTCCCCCGTTCAGGGCGAAGAAGTCGAGACGGATCTGGAAGCGCTCGCCTTTGGCGGCGACCTTCATCAGTTCCGAAGGGGCCACGTTCAGACGGAACAGGCGGACCCCACCGATGGGAGGGTCGCCCGTCAGTGCCGCATCGGGCGTCCATTCGGGAAGGGTCTCGGTGTTGCGCAGGATTAGCCGCTGAGGCCCGTCGGAGTTCGAGCGGAACGTCACGCGCGCCGTGCCCTTGCCGTGAAAGATCCGCACCACGTCGGCGTCGGAGTCGCGATCCAGGCGGAACCACGTCCAAGCGTCGGTCGATCCGTAGCCCGGGTCCCCTTCGTTGGCGCCAACGCTCGGTCCGGGCGGCGCATCGAAGCGGGTCAAGAACCGGCCTTGGGGCATCGTCGTCCGCACGATGAGATCGGGGACCACCGGAAACTCGACGATTTTTAGTTCGCCGGGCGCAAGGTCGAACGCCGCGTCCTCCGTCGTCTTGGTCATCACGGTCTCGACGATGCGAAGGGCCGTTCGCAGGCTCTTCGTCTCCGCCGTGTTCGCGAACTCCACGTAGTAGTCGCCGTCGGTCTGCGCCCGGAAGACGCGCGAGCCGTCCGGCGTCTCGATAGGGAGCAGATCCTTGGAGCCCACGCCCGTCGGCCCAACGATGAGGGTAGAGCCGAGCGGGTACACGATGCCGTCGGAGTCCCGAACGCCGTAGGCGCTGAGATCGATCGCCTCGCCCTTCTTCGCCTGCAGCCGCACGAACGTCCGGCCGTCGTCCTTGCCCAAAGGCTTTCGCGGGATCTCCGCCGCCCCGCGTGGCACGTCCAGCGGAAGGAACGTGCGGAACTTGAGGATGAACCGGCCGCCCGCCGCCGAGCGGTAGCCCAGGACCTTCAGGGTGTAGTCGCCCGCCTTCGGAGCGCGGAAAGCGAGAAAGGGCGATTGGTCGCCTTCTTCCCGGTCGTCGTTCTTGGCGAGCGTCTTGCCTTTGGCGTCCTCGAAGGCGAGTCCCGGGTCGAACGCGTCGCTGCTCGCGGCGGCGAAGACCGTCTCGCCTGCCTGAAGCTCGAACTTGTACTCCACCCGATCGCCGGGAGTCACGATAGCCGAGCGCTCGGTCCAAAGCTCCGGCTCCTCGTCTTCGGGCCGCCGCTGGACGTCGGTTTGCCCACCGGCGCGCCCCTGCCCCCCACCTTGGCCGCCGAAGCCGCCCCCGCCGAACCCACCTTGGGCGTGGACGAAAAGCGGAACGACGAGGAGAAACGCAAGGAGCCAGCGGCGCATGGCACTGAGACGTACTGGTGAGAAGGGGCGTTACTCTGGAGCCTTCGCGGCGCGGAGCATGGCTACGGGTTGGAGTACTCGTTCTCGTCGCGAAAGGTCCAAAGTCCCGGCCGAAAGGGTGGTGGAGCGTCCAGTGGTACCCTTGCCTTCCTTGATGAGGGGATAAAGGACCGCCGAGCCGTAGGCGAGGAGGGTTTCTGGTCGCCCCCGCAAGGACCTTCAAAAGATAACGCCGACCGGACCCACGCCCGAAAGGGCAAGCCTGGGTGGCCGCCCTGCGAGCGTAAAGCTCCCGCGTGCCGCCTCAACAGGCTGGGATCCCCGGCGCTTTTTCCGAAAGCCCAAAGCCATGTTCTTTCGTCAGACCGTCTCGGAACACGAGGTCGCGGTGCGCGTCCGCCACGGGCGTACCGTGGGTCTGCTCGGGCCGGGCCGTCACTGGATCGGGACCGACGCCCTGTTGCGGGTCGACGCGCGTCCCCGGACGGTCACGGTGCCCATGCAAGAGGTTCCCACACGCGAAGGACTCGCGGTACGCGTCTCGCTCCATCTGGAATACCGGGTCGTCGACGCGGTCCGCGCCCTCGCCGCCAACGCCGACTACGAGCGGGCCGCCTACGCCGAGACCCAACTCGTCTTGCGGGACGCCCTGGGTGAGCGCACGGTCGAGACGATCCTGACCGAGCGGAAGGCGATCGAGGCGGCGATGACGGAAGCCGCGCGGGAGGCCTTTGCCGCCCTCGGGCTGGAATTGATCCGCCTCGCGGTGCGCGACCTCGCCCTGCCCGCCGACGTACGCCGCATCGCCACCCAGGTGGAACTGGCACGACGCGAAGGTCAGGCCGCCCTGGAGCGGGCGCGCGGGGAAGGCGCGGCCTTGCGGAGTCTCGCCAACTCTGCCCGCCTGCTCGACCGAAATCCCGGTCTGCTCGCCCTGCGGGCGATCCAAGGCATGGAACGGTCTCCGGGCAGCACCGTCATCCTCCAGGGGTCAGCGGAAAACTGGGCGCGCTTGGACGCGCCGATGTCCGGGGAAAGCGAAGGATAAGTCAGAAGTGCGCGCGCGCGGAGGAGAAAATCAGCCTGATAGGGCCGGGAAGATCGGACGACGCGTAACTCATCCTGTCGCACAAGCGTCGGATTTTCGTGCTCGGGTTCCTCACGGCCGTTCTCGTCGTGCCCCAGCCGCGCGTCGCCTTGCGCACCACGTCTCAGAAAGCGAGTCCGGCTTTCGCCCGGTCGAGTTCGGATTCGAAGAAGGCGAAAGCCGTCTGGATCGATGGCCGAGACACCGACCTGCGCGTTCCGGAGTCCTTTAGGGTCGATGAGCGCTCGAACCGGCGAGGCGATTTAGCCGGAGAGTTTATGGACGATTTCTCCGGCGCGAGCAGCGGAACCTGGTACTACCCGTTCCTCAAGCCCCGAGACGCAAAGTTCCGGCTCCTTCCTTTTCCGCCCCACTCGGACAACCCGTCGATTTGCGATCTCGACGCACACGGACGCGTTCTCACCGTCGACTCACCGCCGTCCGGCGAAATATGGTCGGGTCTCGCCAATCACTACCCTCGCGCCTACCTTTGGTCCGGCGTGGCCTGGACCGATCTGGGGGCGACAGACGACGCGCGCTTTCTCAAAAACGGTGCCGTATTCGGATACTTCTGGGCCGACGCGAAGGGCCGGCCCTTCGGTCCGGAGGGAAACTCTCAGAACGCGCGCAAGGTCTGGTTCCGCTGGCAGGGGAGCCGACGGACCCTCTTCCATAAGTAGCTACGCCCGCTTCGTCTGACGAGGCGGGCGTGAGTTTTTTCAGTGGCTCGCGCCCGCAAGCGGGCTGGATTAAAGCGGTCGCAAGCGACCGCACTCCCAAACTCTTACCAGGCGTAATCTTCGGGGGCGGTCTTATGGCCGGGGAAGATCGCGTCGATCTTCTTCAGGGTCTCCTCGTCGAGCTTGATCCCGACCGACTTGATACCGCCTTCGAGTTGCGCCATCGTGCGGGGGCCGACGATGGGGGCGGTGACGGCGGGCTGGTGAAGAAGCCAGGCGATCGCAACGTCCGCCGGGGCCTCGCCGATCTCGCCGCAGAGAGAGACCCACTTGTCCAAACGCTCGGCGTCCTGGGCGTACTGGTCGTCAGAGCGGCGGCCTTCGGGGTCCTGGGGCTTGCCCGCGAGGGCGCCGCCCGCGACGGGGCTCCAGGGGATCACGGCGAGACCGTAGTCCTGGCAGGCGGGCAGGACCTCGAGCTCGGGCTTGCGCACGCGCAGGTTGTAGTGCGACTGCTCGCTCACGAGGCCGAGGAAGTTGCGGGATTTGGCGGCCTCGTTCGCCTTGGCGATGTGCCACCCGGCGAAGTTGCTCGAACCGGCGTAGAGCACCTTGCCCTGCTGGACGAGCACCTCGAACGCCTGCCAGATCTCCTCCCACGGCGCTTCGCGGTAGACGTGGTGCATCTGGTAGAGGTCGATGTAGTCCGTCTGCATCCGCTTGAGGGAGGCCTCGCAGGCGCGGCGGATGTGGAGGGCGCTCAGGCGCGACTCGTTGGGCCAGTCGCCCATGTCGCCGTACACCTTCGTCGCCAGCACAACCTTCTCGCGCCGTCCGCCGCCCTGGGCGAACCAGCGACCGAGGATCTGCTCCGTCACGCCCTCGCCCTTCTTCCAACCGTAGACGTCGGCGGTGTCGAAGAAGTTGACGCCCTCGTCGAGGGCGCGGTCCATGATCGCGTAGGAATCCGGCTCGGTCGTCTTTGGACCGAAGTTCATCGTGCCGAGGCAAATCCGGCTCACCTTCAAGCCGGTCCGTCCTAGGTGGGTGTATTCCATCAACTATGGGACTATGGCGTCTGAGAGTGGATGGTTCCCCAGGAGTTTAGAGGCCACAATAGCCTGTCGTGAAACGCTGGCGCGCCGCCTTTCTTCTAACACTGCTGAGCGCGTTGCCGATCCCTTTCGCCTGGAACCGCTCGCCTTCCCTTCTCCAGGATTCCGACACGAAGGGCATCCTGGGCGCGATCCGGGCCGCGCACGACCCGCTGAAGTGGTTTCGGGGCGACTGGCCGATCGCGAACCACTTCTACCGTCCGATCGCGTCCCTCGCTTTCGAGATGGACAACGCGCTCTGGCGCGACGACGCGGCGGGCTACGGGCTGACGAACGCGCTGCTGTGCTTCGCCTGCGTCCTGCTCCTGTTCTGGGTTTTGCGGGAGATCACCGACCGTCCGTGGCCTTCGGCGGCGGGCGCGGCGACCTTCGCGCTCTGGCACGGGAGCCTAGCGTATCCCCTCGCGACGGTCGTGGGCTATGCCGCCTGGGCGACGTTGGGGGTGGGGATCGTGCGACACCGGGCGGCGTGGCGGGCGTACGTTCCCGCGTTCCTCACCCTTCTCGCCCTTTCGTCGGAACTGCTTCCGATCCGCGTCCTCTCGGGGCGGATGATCGACTGGCTTCCGGGGCGCACCGCGTCGACGATGGCGATGTTCGCGCTGATCGCGATGGCCGCCTACGCCCGATTCGAGCGGCTGCGGCGCCCGGCGGCGGCCGTGGCGATCACCCCGGAGACGCCGCCGGCGACGCGCAACACCCAAGAGGCGAAAGCCGCGAGCAAGCCGGGACCGTGGGCGGTGGTGGCCGTCGTGGCGACCGCCCTCGCTCTCGGGAGCTACGAGCAGGGGGTGATGCTTCCCGCCGTGCTCCTCGTGGTCGCCTTCGCCTTCCGGTTGGGCGGGGCGCGGCCCGCGTGGCCGTTGCACGGCGCCTTCTGGGGGTTGCTCCTGGGCTACCTCGCGCTCCGGTGGAACGTGGTGCCGCACGACGTCTCGGGGTACCAGCGGCAGCAGTACAGTTCAACGCGCACCGCTTTTTGGCTGGAGATGGAGTACGTCTTCCCGCCGCTCCAGGGTCTCTTCAGTCTGCCGAGCGTCTTCGAGCAGGGCCTCTTCACCCTGTTCAACACGGGGCAGACGGGGCCCTACCTTCCGGTGATCCAGGCGGCTACGGTCGCGACGGGCTACTGGCAGGCCCGCCGGGAGACGGCCCTGTTCGTCGTCGGTTGGCTGGGATCGGCGGTGGCGTTCGCGCCGATGGCGTGGTTCAAGGTTTTCGAGCACTACCACTACTGGCCGATGGCCCTGCGGGCGGGGCTCGTCGTGGCCTTGGGTTCGGTCGCGCTGCGCCTCGCGGCTAGCGCATGGTCCCCCCCAGTTTGGCCAGCGCCGCGACGACCGCGTCCCGCGCCTGGTTCGCTTCCTCGTCCGTGAGGTTGCCGCCCTGCTTGCGGAAGGTCAGCCGGAGGGTGAGGGAGTGCTTGCCTTCGGGGATGCCCGCGCCGGTGTAGACCTCGACCAGTCCCTGCCGTTCCAGCAGATCGCCGCCCGACGCGGCGATGGCGCGCTCGATCGCCGCGTAGGGCACCGAGCGATCGATCAGGAGGGCGACGTCGCGGGGGTTCGCGGGGTTGCGGCTCACGGGTTTGAGCCTGCGCTCGGGGGAGGCGGCGGCGAGAAGCTCCTCGACGCGCAGCTCGGCGAGGACGGCGCCTTCCGGCAGACCGATCGCCTCGGCGACGGCGGGGTGGATCTGCCCCATCTCGCCCACAACGAGCGGCTCGCCTTCGAACGCGGAGCCAGCGACGAAGAGGGTGGCGGACCGGCCAGGGTGGAACCGCGCGTCGGACGCGCCTTCGGGATGGGCTCCGACGGCGAGCGCGACGCCGGCGGCGGCGGCGGCGGCGAGCACGTCTCCCTTGAGGTCGTAGAAGCCCGAGCCGTCGGTCGCCAGGAAGCCGACCGTCTTCTCCTCGGTGGGGGCGAAGGCGCGTCCGATCTCGAAGAGGCGCAGGTCCTTGCCGCCGTTGCGGGCGGCGGCCTCGGCGAGGCCGGGGAGCATGGAGTTGCGCAGGTAGGCGGCCTCGGGGGAGCCGGGGTTGCGGGGGCCGGTCCGCTCCGTGGGGGCGTCGAGCGGGTGACGGTCGCGCAAGGAGTGGGAGATCGCCTGGACGTAGCCCAGGCGGACGATCGCCTCGCGCAGGCGGTCTTCGAGGAGGAGTTCGCCCTGCGGGCCGCCCATCGCGGCGGTTCCCCGGACGGGGGTCTCGGGGATGCGGTCGAAGCCGTGGACGCGCCCGATCTCCTCGACGAGGTCTTCCTCGCGCACGATGTCGGGGCGCCAGGAGGGGGGCACGACCTTCAGGCGGTCACCGTCGGGACGCACGTCCATGCCGAGGCGGCGCAGGTGGGTCTCCGCCTCGGCGTCGGTCACGTCCATCCCGAGCAGGAGCCGGGCCCGCGCGGGGCGGACGGCGACGGGGGCGCGTTCGGTCCGCCCCGGATAGACGTCGACGACCGCCGAGCCTTCGGAGCCGAGCAGTTCGGTAAACCGGAGGATGGCGGCGACGACGCCGTCGGGGTCGACGCTGCGTTCGAAGCGGTAGCTCGCCTCGGTGTTGAGGCCGAGCTGCTTGCGGGTGCGACGGACGCTCGTGTTGAGGAAGGCCGCCGACTCGAGCAGGACGCGCGTCGTCATGGCGGAGACCTCGGTCGTCTCGCCCCCCATGACGCCCGCCGCCGCGACGGGCCGTTCGGCGTCGCAGATCACCATCGCGTCCGTGGAGAGGGCGTGTTCCTTGCCGTCGAGGGTGACCAGCGTCTCGCCCGCGCGCGCCTTGCGGACGACGATCCGCCCGCCCGCGAGCCCTTCGTAGTCGAAGGCGTGAAGCGGCTGGCCGAGTTCGAGCATCACGTAGTTCGTGAGGTCGACGAGGAGGGAGATGGAGCGCATCCCAGCGTCCTGGAGCCGGGTGCGGATCCACTCGGGGGCCTCGCCGTTCGTCACGCCCTCGTAGACGCGGCAGGCATAGCGGGGACAGTCGGTCGTCTCGATCGCGACGGTCGCGGGGTTCGCAGGACCGTCGGTCGGGAGGTCGGCGAAGCGGTTCGCGGCGCGGTGATAGAGTTCGGTCGGCTCGCTGGCGGCGTCCTTGGCGAGCACTTCGCGGGCAAGGCCGAACACGGAGAGTCCGTCGCCCCGGTTGCTCATGACCTTGATGTCGAGGACCTCGCCTTCGATCCTCTCCAGCTCAAAGCCCGCCATCGTCAGCAGGTCGCCCAGCTCCTGGACGGAGAGGGAGGTGCGGACGAAGTCGTGCAGCATCGAGACGGGGAACTTCACGCCCAGGAGTTTACTGCCGGACGGCGCTTCGAGACCCTTCGCGCCTCTTCGGCGATCCGGGAACGCGTTTCGCGAGCCCCGCCGGTTTTTGGGGACCGAAGTCCTTTCGGAAGCGAGGTTCGAACGGCGGTTTTCGAAGGGGGCGATTTTCCCCTCTAGCGAGATAAACGACGGGATTAACGCGGTTTTTGTCGGACCGAGGGTGGCGCGAACGATCGGCGCGGAGTCGGACGTGAGGGTGGGCGTCAGGGCGGACATGCGGACGAAGGGACTAACAGAGGAAGAGACTTAGGTTATCCCGCGAGTGGAACGGCACAGATTTCCAAGGGCCAGGCCTTGTCGGCGGCGGTAGGGCCGCTCGTCGAGGCGCCGCCTGTTCGACGGTCCCGCCGAGGCCATGCGCGAGGCAGGCGCGTAAGCGCCGTCCTGTTCGTCTGCGTGCACGACGCGGGCCGCTCCCAAATGGCGGAGGCCTTTTTCAACCCGATCGCCACCGAACGCGGGCTCGCCTTGCGGGCGGAGCCGGCGGGCACCGTCGGGGGAAAGGCGATCCATCCGATCGTCGCCGCGGCCGTGCGCGAGGTCGGCGTTTCGTCGGCAAGGCGCGTTCGGTAAAGAACCCGTGCATGCGGCGGCTCCAAGCCAAAAAACGAAGTCTCGACATCGGAGCGCTCTCGCGCAGGCTTCGCATGCGACACCGCGCTTCGCGTTCCTTCGTGAGACCGTCCTGAATCTGGGGGAGACGAGTCGGGGTTCGTCGCCCTAGAAGGAGGGGCATGGACTACGCGAAGCTCGGAAAGACCGGACTGGAGGTCTCGCGCATCTGCCTCGGCTGCATGACGTATGGCATCCCGGAGCGGGGCAACCACCTTTGGACCCTGAACGAGGACGAGAGCCGGCCTTTTATCCAGCGGGCGCTGGAGCTGGGGATCAACTTCTTCGACACCGCCAACGTCTACTCCGATGGCACGAGCGAGGAGATCCTGGGGCGGGCCCTGAAGGATTTCGCGAAGCGGGACGAGGTGGTGGTGGCGACCAAGCTCCACGGAAGGATGCGCAAGGGACCGAACGGGGCGGGGCTCTCGCGCAAGGCGGTGATGGCGGAGATCGACCACAGCCTGACGCGGCTCGGGACGGACTACGTGGACCTGTACCAGATCCACCGCTGGGACTCCGGCACGCCCATCGAGGAGACGTTGGAGGCCCTGCACGACGTGGTGAAGGCGGGGAAGGCGCGCTACATCGGGGCGTCGTCGATGGCGGCGTGGCAGTTCGCGAAGGCCCTGTTCCTCGCCGACCAGCACGGCTGGACGCGGTTCGTGTCGATGCAGAACCACCACAACCTCATCTACCGCGAGGAAGAGCGGGAGATGAACCCGCTTTGCGTAGACCAGGGCATCGGCACGATCCCCTGGAGCCCGCTCGCGCGGGGTCGGCTCGCCCGCGACTGGGACGAGACCACGGCCCGCTCCGACACGGACGAGTTCGGGAAGACGCTGTACCACGCGGCAGACCGCGAGGTGGCGGGGCGGCTGGCGGAGGTCGCCGCAACGCGCGGGGCGTCGCGGGCGAGCGTGGCCCTGGCGTGGCTTTTGGGCAAGCCGGGGGTGAGCGCGCCGATCGTGGGGGCGAGCAAGCCGCACCACCTGGAGGACGCGGTCGCGGCGCTGGCGATCAAGCTGAGCGAGGAGGAGGTCGCGAAACTGGAGGAGGCGTACCGTCCCCACGCGGTCGCGGGTTTCGCGTAGTTCAAGGGGGCGTGGATCTGCGGAGGCACGGGTTACGAGGGCACGAACCATCCCTCTGCACCCGGGGCACCTCGTTCGAATCTCCTCTCTAAAGGCTATAGTCGTTCGATGAGATCTTCCGTCACCTTCGCTCTCGTCGTCCTCGCCCTACCGGCCGTCGCCCAGGCGCCCAAATGGACGACGTTCGCGCCAAAGGGCGAAGGCTTCAGCGTCCTGATGCCCTCCCCGCCGAAGCTCACGACCCAGAACGAGGAAGGCGTCTTGGTCCATATCTACATCTCGCAGGCTCCGCCGTTCGTGGCCATCGTGTCCAAGGCGATTCTGCCGCCGACCTTCAAAAAGCCGAACGTCGACATCATGGTCAAAACGATGCGCGAGGGCATGCTCCGCACCTCAGGATCGACGGCGACGGGCGACCACAAAACGGTCCATGGCGGGCTGACGGGCGAGCAGACCGACTTCAAGACGCCGTCGGGGGGGACGGGCCTGCTGTGGGTCGTGCGGAAGCCGAAAGCGGTCTACGCGCTGGCTATCGTGGGTCAAAAACCGCTCGGAACGGCGGACGCGAAGCGGTTCCTGGACTCGTTCCGGATCCGGTAGCGCTTCGTCGGGCGATCGGAGGTCCGGGAGCTTGGCGAGGCGGAACGCGAGAGGTCGTCGGCCCGTGGTTCTCCCGGACGATAAAGGGCGAGATGAAGACCGGATGAAGGGGCGCGCCTTTCATGCGGAAACTTCGCGCTTTTCGCCTCTACAGCGATAAAATGCGAAACGCCAGAAGCTCCGATCCGTTAACATTCCTCCGATGGGTCTGAGTCGACGCGATCTCCTCGCCGCGGGCGGCGTGGCCGCGCTGGGCGCGCTGCCCCTCGTCGGCGAGGCGAAGGCGGCGAGCCGGCGGCGCGTTCTGCGCATCGCGCACATCACCGACCTCCACGTCCAGCCCGAGCGGGGAGCCGCCCTCGGCATGGAGCGGTGCCTGGAACACGCCCAGGGGCAGAAGCCCGACCTGATCTTTATGGGCGGCGACCAGGTGATGGACTGTCTTCAGACGGACCGAGGGCGCGTGAAGCAACAGTGGGACGTGTACAACTCCGTCCTGCGGGCCAACCAGGCGGCGCCGGTGGTCCACGCCCTCGGCAACCACGACGTCTTCGGCTGGGGCAACCCGGCCCTTGCGCGCACGGAGCGCGGCTACGGCAAGGCCTACGCGATGGAGCGCATGGGGCTGACGCGGGGCTACACCAGCTTCGACCGCGCGGGCTGGCACTTCGTGATCCTCGACAGCATCGCGCCGCACCGGGCACGGGGCTACACGGCGAAGCTCGACGACGAACAGTTCGAGTGGCTGGGGGACGACCTCGCGAAAGCGAAGGGGAAGCCCACGCTGGTGATGTCGCACGTTCCCATCCTGAGCACCGCCGCCTTCTTCCACGGCGACAACGAGCGGACGGGCAACTGGCACGTTCCGGGCGCCTGGATGCACATCGACGCCCGCCGGATCAAAGACCTCTTCGCCCAGCGCAAGAACGTGGTGGCGTGCCTCAGCGGCCACATCCACCTCGTCGACCGCCTCAACTTCCAGGGGACCCGCTACTATGGGAACGGCGCGGGCTGCGGCGCCTGGTGGGGCGGCGCGTTCCAGAACGTCGCCCCCGGCTACGGGCTCGTCGACCTGTTCAGCGACGGCACGGTCGCGAACGAGTACGTCGAGTTCGGCTGGAAAGTCATGGGCTAGGAGGGTCTGGTCGGCCTAGTTCGGGCAGTTCGCGTGCCAGGGCGTCCGGTCCGGGCGGCCCGGCGTCGGTGGGATGGGGAACGCGCGCATCAGGTCCACGCCCGACCAGGGCAGGCCGCAGGGGTCGCTCAGGACGCGGCCCTTCGACTGCCATTTGGCGTGGCCGTCGAAGAACGTCATGTTCACGCCGCCACCCTGGAGATCGAGGGCGAGAACCGGCGGCCCGCCGACGGACTTCGGGTACAGGTTTTTCGGCGGCTCGAACCAGGAGTCGTCGTAGACGCCGTTCTTGATCGTGACCACCACGACGTCGGCAGGCCGCTCGACCACGCCTTCGTTCAGCCCTTCGGCGGCGCGGTTCGCCACATAGCTCCGCGGGACGAGGGGTCGCCCCGCCCCTCCGTCTTCCAGCGCGTGGGGCCGCTTGCCGGAGTCGCTGGGAGAGACGAGGATGTCGCGCGACTTCAGGTAGGGCTGGATCTGGTTCCACCAGCGGTTCTCGCGGGTCGCTCCGAAGGGGACGAGAGGTTGGGCGCGAGAGGGGTCCACGTCGTGCGCGAAGAAGAACAGCGTGCCGTCGCTCTCGTCGCAGTACATTCGCAGCCCGATCCCGATCTGGCGCTGGTTGCTCAGGCAGGCCGACTTCTTGCCCGCCGCCTTGGCCTGGGCGAAGACGGGGAACAGGATGGCCGCGAGAAGGGCGACGATCGCGATCACGACCAGGAGTTCGATGAGGGTGAAGGCGCGGCGCACGGAGCATTCTAACCCTTTAAGCTGAACCCATTCACAGGAAAAGTCGACCGTTAACGGCGCCTTAGCACGGCGAAGGGCGGCTCAGGGTTAGGGGAACGTTAGGAAGGGTCTCTTACGCTGCCGGGCGGGATAGACTCCCGTCCGATGTTCGTCGCCCTGCTTTCGCTTTTGCCTTTCGGCCCTTCGGGGGCGCGGCCTTACCTCCACATGCCGTCGGTCGACTCCAAGGCGAAGCACGATCCGTCGGGGACGACGATCCTTCCCGAGGGGCGGCTTCTCACCCCGGTGGGAGTCGCGACGCCGGTCGCGCGCAACCCGTACGGCCTCGCGATCAGCCCGGACGGGGCGCAGGCGTTCGTCGCCAGCGAAGGCAAGGGGCAGTGGCTCGACGGATGGCGGCAGACGCCCACGGTGACGCCGCAGGAGGCTCCGGGCGGCAACACGGGCGCCCTCGCGTACTCCGCCGACGGCAAGCGGCTCTACTGGGGAAGCGGCGAGAAGGGCGGCGTTCGGATCGTGGACGTCGCGACCCGCGCGACGGTGGGAGAGATCTCGCTCAACGGCACGGTGAGCGGTAAGACGTTCGAGGACAGCTACGCGAACGACCTGGCGCCGAGCCGGGACGGGCGGTACCTGTACGCGGTCGACGTCACGAACTTCCGGCTCGCCGTGCTCGATCTAAGGGAAGGCAAGCTCGTCGCCTCGATCCCGACGGGCCGCTATCCGTACGCGGTCACGGTCGTGGGCGATCGGGTCTTCGTGGCGAACATCGGCCACTTCGAGTACGCGCCGGTCGGTCCGACGAGCGATCCCAAGGCGGACCCGCGCGGGCTGACCTTCCCGCCGTTCGCGTATCCGAGCCGGGAGGCGGCGCAGGGGGTCGAGGTCGAAGGGCGGAAGGTGCGCGGCCTCGGCGAGCCGTTGGCGCAGGAGGCGTTCTCGGTGTACGGGTTCGACGTGACGAACCCGACGAAGCCCCGGCTGGCGACGGTGACGAAGACGGGGACCCCGATCGGGGCGAAGTCGTCGTGGGGCAAGGTGGTGGGCGGCAGCGGGCCGAGCTTCGTGCTGGGGGTGGGGGACTCGGTGTACGCCGCCAATTCGAACGACGACACGGTGGACGAGATCCAGGCGTCGACGGGCCGGATCGTGGGTCGGATCTCCCTAGAGCCGTCGCCCTTGGTCCACGGCTACCGGGGGGTGCAGCCGACGGGCATCGCGGTGTCGGCGGACGGGCGGCGGCTGTTCGTGGCGGAGTCGGGCCTGAACGCGATCGCGGTGGTGGACCGGGCGAGCCGAAAGGTCGTCGGGCTGATCCCGACCGCCTGGTACCCTTACCGCGTCGCGCCGACCGCCGACGGCAAGAGCCTCGCCTGCATCTGCTTCAAGGGGTTTGGGAACGGGGCCAACGGCGGTCCGAACGCGGCGAAGGATCCCTTCGCCTTTCTGCGGGGCAGCTTCCACACGATCCCCGTGCCAACGGACGCCGAGCTGGCGACGATGACGCGGAGCGTGCTGAGGAACAACGGCATCGTGGACGCGACGGCGGACTACGCGCGGATGCGCTCGCCGGTGTGGTCGAACGTCCTTGGGAAGCGGTCGGACCAGATCAAGACGGTCGTCTTCATCACGAAGGAGAACCACACCTACGACGCGATCTTCGACCGGGTGCCGGGGGCGGACGGCGATCCGTCGCTCCTCAAGTGGGGCCTCGACCAGACGATCGAAGGGCCGGGGCAGCCGACCTTGAGCCACGTCGCGGTCATGACGAACCACAACGCGCTGGCGCGGCAGTTCGCGGTCTCGGACAACTTCTACATGGAGCCGGAGGCGTCGGGGGTGGGGCACCGCTGGCTCGTGGGCATCCAGCCGAACAACTTCTGCCAGATGCTGTACACGCTCGGCTGGGACTTCAAGCTGAAGACGGCGGCGTCGGGGCGGCTCGCGTCGTTCGGGAGCAACGGATCGATGGCGCCGGAGGACTACCCGGAGGCGGGCTCGATGTGGGACAACCTGCAGCGGGGCGGGGTGAGCCTACGCAACTACGGCGAGGGGTTCGAGTTCGCGGGGGTCGAGGAGGGGGAGGACGAGGAGAAGACGGGGGCGCGGGAGGTGGTCAACATCCCGATGCCCGCCTCGATCTGGAAGGACACGAGCCGGGACTTCCCGATCTTCAACATGAACATCCCCGACAACTACCGGACGGAGTACTTCGAGAAGGAGGTTCGGGAGCGGTACCTGAGCGGCAAGCTTCCCTTCCCTTCGTTCCTCAACGTGACGCTGTGCAACGACCACGGGACGGGGCCAAACGCGAAGAAGGGGTATCCGTACCGCGCCTCGTGGATGGCGGACAACGACCTGGCGCTGGGGCGGATGGTCGAGTTCCTATCGCACACGCCGCAGTGGAAGCACATGCTGATCCTCGTCACGGAGGACGACGCAGGGGGCGAGCCGGACCACGTCGACGCCCAGCGCAGCGTGCTGCTGGCGATCGGCCCGTACGTGAGGCGAAAGTACGTGTCTCACCGGCACACGACGATCACGAGCATGCACCGGACGCTCTACCAGATCTTCGGGCTACCGCCGCTCAACCTGTTCGACGCGGTGTCGAACGACCTCGCGGACTGCTTCACGGCGACGCCGGACCTTACACCGTACACGGCGAAGCCCGTCGACAAACGGCTGTTCGACTGGCCTCGGTCTCGGGACAAGAAGGATCCCGACTACCGTCTCGCGCGCAAGGCGCCGACCATCGAGCGCGACGCTTTCGACCGCCCGGAGCGCCGGAAGAGATAGGTGTTCTTGCGGAGGTTTCCGCGTGCGTCGATCCTTAACACAGAATCAATATCCTGTTAACAAAGCAGGGGGATCATGAAGACGTTCCGTTCGGAGCCTTTCCTATGATTCGCCGCGCCTTTACCCTGATCGAACTTCTCGTCGTGATCGCGATCATCGCGATCCTCGCCGCCATCCTGTTCCCCGTCTTCGCCCAGGCGAAGCTCGCCGCGAAGAAGACCGTGTCGCTGAGCAACGTCAAGCAGCTCGGCACCTCGACCCAGATCTACGTCGGCGACTGGGACGACGTGACCCCTTCCGTCTGGGGCACTCCGGACTCGACGCAGTGCAACCAGGCCGCTGGGCTTTGGCAGGGCTGTTCCAACGAGTGGTGGATGCCGATCTTCCCGTACTTCAAGTCGATCGACCTGATCTACTCCAGCGAGCGGATGAAGCCGGACACGAACTGGATTCGGAACGGCGTCTTCAAGGCGAAGTACGTTTCGGCCTACGGTTACAACTGGGGTCCCTTCGGGTGGCGCGGCGGCGGCATGCTGAACCAGCAGACCTACCCGACGACAGGCGGCAACATCAACTCGGGCAAGTCGATGACGTCCGTCACAAACCCGGCGGGCGTGTTCATGTTCGGCGACACCTACGACACGCCCCGCGCGACGGTCGGCATCGGCTTCTCCGGAGACGACTACAACGGCTACAGCGTTTCGGGAATGCGGTACGGCGGATCGTTCAACTACGCGTTCGTCGATGGTCACGCGAAGGCCCTGAAGATGAAGGGCGGCATCCTTCCCGGCGCGTTCAACGACCGCTGGATCATGCCCTCGAACACCGCCCAGTACGGCGCCGCGTACTGCAGCGACCCGGACGCGATCCTCAATCCGGAGACCGGCGGTTCCGTCCTGAACACCTCGCCCGCCGCGCCGGCCATGGCCTGCGGCGCCTACGCCCAGTGGGTGGTCGACAACACGAACACGGCCTGTGCGGGCGGTACGGGCTCCGCCTGCCGCTTCACGAACTGACCCGTTCGAGCCCTCGCTAAACGGCGAGGGTCTCTGAAACGACAAGGTTCAGGAGGGCGGCCTAGCCGCCCTCTCTTTTTATTCGATCGACTCGACCGATCCCTTCGCGAGACGCGAAGACCGACCGCTCTTCGGCCTCCGCCTCGGCGGCGAGTAACCTTCACCGGAGCGGGAAACGACTCCATGCAGACGAGACGCGACTTTATCCGCAACGCCGCCGTGCTGACGGGCTCCGCCTTCGTGGGCGGCTCGATCCCCGAGGCCGTCGCCAAGGCGATGGCGATCGACCCGGAGCGGGGCACGACCTTCCAGGACGCGGAGCACATCGTGGTTCTTATGCAGGAGAATCGATCGTTCGACCACTGCTACGGAGCGCTGCGCGGGGTGCGAGGATACCGCGATCCGCGCGCCCACGTCCTGCCCGACGGCGATCCCGTGTGGTTCCAGAAGGACGCCAAGGGCGACGCGTACGCACCTTTCCGGCTCGACATGAAAGGGACCAACGTCACCTGGATCGGCGGCCTTCCCCACTCCTGGCCCGATCAGGTGGACGCCCGAGCGGGCGGGCGGTACGACCGGTGGCTCGTCGCCAAGCCGCGCAAGGAGCTGCCTTTTACCCTGGGCCACTACGCCCGGCAGGACATCCCGTTCTACTACGCGCTCGCGGACGCCTTCACGGTGTGCGACGCGGCCTTCTGCTCCTCGCTCACCGGCACGACGCCCAACCGCCTCTTCCTCTGGACGGGCACGATCCGCAAGGACGCGAACGATTCGCCGCGCGTGCAGAACGGCGACACGGACTACGACGCCGAGGCGGCCTGGACGACGTTCCCCGAGCGGTTGGAAGACGCGGGCGTATCGTGGCGCATCTACCAGAACGAGGTCAGCCTCGACACCGGCTTCCGGGGCGAGGAAGACGCATGGCTCTCGAACTTTACCGACAACCCGATCGAGTGGTTCACCCAGTACAACGTCCGCTTCGCCAAGGGGCGGCGGGCCTATCTTGCGGGACTCTCGAAAAGCCTTCCCGCACAGATCGCGGAGAGGGAGCGGTTCGCCCAGGTCGCACAGATGACGCCCGAGGCGGGCGAGCGGCTGACGAAGGAGATCCAGGCCTTTAAGAAGCAGCTCCAGGAGGTCGAGGCGGAGCGCGCCGTCTACCACGACGCCGCCTGGGAGGCCTTGCCACCGCGCGCCAAGGCCCTGCACGAAAAAGCGTTCACCACGAACGAGGGCGATCCCGACTACCGCGCGCTGACGACCCTGCGGTACCAGGACGGGGACAAGGCGCGCGAGGTCCAGGCGCCGAAGGGCGACACGCTCCACCGATTCCGCGAGGACGTGCGGACGGGAGGGCTTCCCGCGGTCTCGTGGATCGTCGCCCCGGAGAACTTTTCCGACCACCCCGGCGCGGCGTGGTACGGCGCGTGGTACGTGTCGGAGGTCCTGAACGTCCTGACGGAAGACCCGGCGGTGTGGAAGAAGACGGTTCTCGTGCTGTGTTACGACGAGAACGACGGCTACTTCGACCACGTGCCACCCTTCACGGCCCCGCATCCGGACCAGCCCGAGACGGGGAGGGTCTCGGAGGGAATCGACACCGCCGTCGACTGGGCGAGCGCCCACGGGCGGGACCACGCGATCGGTCTGGGTTTCCGCGTTCCGATGGTGGTCTGCTCGCCCTGGAGCCGGGGCGGCTGCGTGAATTCGCAGGTGTTCGACCACACGTCGATCCTCCAACTGATGGAGGTCTGGCTCGCCGGGAAGGGCAAGCCGGTGCGGGAGACGAACATCAGCGACTGGCGGCGCACGGTGTGCGGCGACCTGACCTCCACCTTCCGTCCCTACCACGGAGAGCGGCTGGAACTGCCCCAGCCGCTCGACCGCGACGCGACGGTCGAGGCGATCCACGCCGCGCGGTTCAAGTCGCCGCCTCAGGGCGGCAAGGCCCTGGACCCGGCCGAGATCGCGGCGTCCGACGTGGGCGTCCTGCAGGAGCGGGGGACGCGACCTTCGTGCCCGTTGCCCTACGATCTCACGGCGAACGCGACGGTTCGGGGGGAGGCGCTGTGGGTCGAGCTCACCGCCGGGAAAGGCGCGGGCGCGCCGTTCAACGCTTACGTCTACGGCGAAGCGATGAAGGCCCGCGCCTACGCGGCGCGTCCGGGAAGCCCCTTGCGGGACGAGTTCGCCTTCGAGGAGGCGTACCACGTCCGGATCGACGGGCCGAACGGGTTTATGCGCGAGTTTCGGGGGACGAAAGGCGATCCGGGGATGGCGGTCGTCGTGGAAGGGACGCGGGTCAGGCTTTCGAACGGCAGTGCGGCGTCCCAGACGTTCGAGGTTCGGGACGAGACGTACGGCGCGAAGCCTATTCGGAAGACGGTAGCCTCCGGCGGCCACGCGGCGGTCGAGATGGACGCGGCCAAGAGCCATGGCTGGTACGACTTCACGGTGCGGGTCGGCGATCTGGTCTACCGCTACGCGGGGCGGATCGAGACGGGCCGGTGGAGCGTCACCGACCCGGCGATGGCTTAGGCCGGTCTCGTCCTTCGGGTCTTTCCAAAGGTCCGATCCTCGCGCGGCGCTCCAGAGGCGACGTCGGGCTCGATTCTTCCGTCGGTCGGGAGGATCGAGCCTAGGGCGATCGGACGCCGCCCCGGCGCTCCATCGAGGGCCTTGAAGGGATAACGTTGTGCTAACCGCCCTTTAAAAGAGACTTAACGGGTTCAAAGGACAATCGCAGCGTCTTCCGAGAGAACCATGAAAAAGGCGTTCACCCTTATCGAACTGCTGGTCGTGATCGCGATCATCGCGATCCTCGCCGCCATCCTGTTCCCCGTCTTCGCCCAGGCCAAGGCCGCCGCGAAGAAGTCGGTCTGCCTCAGTAACACGAAGCAGATCGGCACTGGCATCCTGATCTATCTGAACGACTCGGACGACACATATCCGACCGCGTGCAACATCGGCGGCTCCATCCAGCCCGACGCGAGCGTCGGCAAGTACTACCCGCAGCTCCGGACGATCGTCCAGCCCTACGTCAAGAACACCGACATCTGGTTCTGCCCGATGGAGAAGCGTCCCACAGCCTGGGAGACGGACGGCGTCGAGCAGGCTCTTACCAACGTCGGCGTCGCGGACGATCCCACCTTCAAAGGAGCCGGATCGTCCTACGCCTACAAAGCCCGCAACAAAGCGACGACGAACTGCAGCGCCGTTCCGGGCGCGCCGGGAACGGACTGCGAGGGAAACATCGCGGGAGCCTCCGGGACCGCCATCGACGCCGTTTCGGACTTCTGGATGTTCTGGGACGCCGACTCGAACTACAGCCGTCACACGGACGGGGGCAAGGAGACGTTCGCGACGAGTCCGAAGTGCGCCTGGAACGGGGGGACCAAGGGCCAGATCGCGACCTTCGCGGACGGCCATTCCAAGCTGACCCGCATCCCGCGGCCCCAGTTCTGGGAGCGGATGTACTTCGACGGCAAGGTCTACTCGCCCAACGGCGGCTGCCTCTAGGGCGAGGCGTCGGCCGGAGGAGGCTAGCCCGTTCGTTCGAGGCGGAACGAGCGGGCGACGAAGTACGACGCTTCCCAGACGAGCAAGCTCGGAGGCGTTTGGCCGCCCCGTGGCGCGTCGCTCGACGACGCCATTCCCACGTCGGCCCCGATGGCCTGGAGAGCCGCCTCGTACGCCCGCATAAAGCGCTCCGGCCCTTCCGCGAGGATTCCGAACGGCTGGTCCATCATCGATCCGCGGAGGAACCTTCCGAGCGGGATCCATTCGCCGATGTGTCTCCAGGTCCCGCGTGCGAGCGCGCCATGGGCTTGGGCGACGGCTCCCCAGGCGCGCAGAGGGTCGGGCAAAGGCGTAGCGATGGATATCCAGGCCCGCCGGTCCAGGTAAGGCGCAAGGAGGGCGTGATCGGAGAACCACGCCGGTCCGCCCCGTCCGCCTCGCCACGCGAACTCGAGACAGTCGTCTATCTCCAAGCGCCAGTCCGCTTGGGCGTCGGCATCGTCCACAGTGCAGAACTCGAGGCGGCACCCTCCGTCGCGCAACGCGCAAGCCAGGAACGTGGTGTTCGCCGCGCCTTCGTCGCAGGCGGTCTCCCACCACCCATCGAGTTCGGCCAGCGGATCATCCACGGACCCCATTCTGACGCATAGAGAGCGGGACGCCCGCCGAGGAGGACCGGCCCCGGGAACGCCCCGCTCTCTTTCCGAAGGGCGGCTAGTTGCCGCCGCGCGGACCCTGGGGCGGGCGCATCGCGAACGGCTTGCCGCCCATCGCCTTGAGGGAGGCCTTCTGCTCGTCGGTCAGGATCGCGGCGATCTTCGCTTCCAGGGCCTTCCTGCGGACGTCGTTAGGGCCACCGGGACCGCCTCGCCCTTCAGGGCCGCTCTGGGGCGGGCCGCCGAAGTCGCCGCCTCCCGGCCCACCGGGAGGCGGGCCACCCCTATCGTCACCGGATCCGCCGCCGGGACCTCCGGGACCGCCATCCGGACCGCCGGGGCCGCCTTCGGGACGGGCGGGCACGAGGGTCTTCAGCTGGGCCTTCTGGTCGGCGGTGAGACCGAGCTTCGTCTGGATCGCGGGAACCATCGCGGCGGAAAGGCCCATCGCTTGGATCTGGATCTCGGCTAGCCGCTGGGCTTGGACCGGGGTAAGAAGGGCCTTGATCTTGGCCTCGGCCGCCGCTTCGGCCTTGTCGCGGTCCATGCGGTCGGGCGGTCCACCAGGGCCACCGTCTCCTCCGAGACCGCCGCCTCCCGGACCGCCTTGGCCGTCAGGGCCGCCGTCCGGCCCACCTCCGGGGCCGCCTCCGGGGCCACCCCTCATCGGGCGCACGGACCGGGCGATCTCGTCGATCGCGGCGCGCTGGTCGTCGCTCAGGCCCAGTTCGGCCACGACCTCCGGGCGATCGACCAGGGACGCGATCGGGGGCAGGCGGTCGAGCCGCTGGGGTCCGCCCATGCGACCGCCGCGTCCCCCCATTCCGCGCCCGCCCCGTCCACCGGGAGGACCGCCGAAATCTCCGCCCTGCTGGGCGAAGGCCGCGCTCGTGACGGCCACCATGAGGGCGGCGAGGACGAACCGCTTCGAGAGGAATCGGGAATGCTTCATCGTTGTTCTCCGTTCTAAAGCCCCGCTTGGGGGATGAAAGGATTATCAACGAGGGGAATGAAGGCGACATGAAGCGAAAAGAAAAGGCCCCGCGATCCGTTTTGGGGATCGCGGGGCCTTTTCGGATGTCGTCGTGCGGAATTTCCACCCCTCCCTTGCGGCGTGGGCGACGAGAACCTTCCTAATCGGACGGCTCTCGCGAAGGCTTCGCCTCCGGCTACACGCTTCGCGTTTCCCCATCCTGCGCCGGATCAGCCAGCGGCGGGCGCATCGGTCGGGGCGGCGATGACCACGGGGCGACCGGCGGAGTCGAGGTAGCGCCAGACGGCGGCGGCGTCGGGAATCTGGCGGCCCTGAAGGTACTTGGTGTCGAGTTGGCCCGCGCGCTGGTTTGCGGCCTGGGCGCCGGCCACGTTGCGGGCGGCCGACTGGGCGGCGCTCAGGGCGTAGTAGGAGCCGGGGTCCATCGGCGCGGAGCGCACGGCGGCCTGGGCGTAGCGCACGGCCTCGGTGGGGTTCCCCTCGAACACGGCGACCATCGCCAGCCCGGCGAGGGCCTCGGAGGCTTCGGGACGAGCCACAAGGGCGGTCTCAAAGTAGGCGCGGGCCTCGGCGTAGTGTTGGGCCTTCTCCTTCTCGTCCATCGAGCCGCGCTGCGTCACGGCAATGGCGTCGTTCGCGTACTCGACGTACAGGTCGGCCATCGCGGGCTCGGCGAGAACGCCGACCCGGAACGACTTGGTCGCGTCGCCGTAGTTCTGCTGCTTGGCGGCGATCGCCATCTGGAAGTAGCGCACGTCGGCGCGCTGACCCTGGTCTTTGCCCAGGCTGTCGCTCAGGCTCCGCAGGACGTCGGTCTTGCCACGCTTGAGGGCGATGTAGGCCTGGGCGGTGCGAACGCCGAGGTTCTCGGAGTCGGCGAGGACCGCCTCACGGATCGCCTCGTCGCTCCCAGCGTCGTCGCCACCGTCGGCGAGGGCGACCGCCTTGAGAGCGAAACCATAGGCATCGAGGGAGCCCGCGCGTTGGAGCGAGTTCAGGGTGTTGAGGGCGTCCTGGCGGCTGTTCGTGCGGAGTTGCACGTAGGCCAGCCGGTCGGCGAGAGCGGCGTTCTTCTGGTCCTTCGCAAAGGCGTCCTTGAGCACGCTGAGGGCGGCTCCATAGCGCCGGGCATTGATCGCGGCGTCGGCGTAGGGGAGGACGGGAGCCTTGGGCATCGTATCGAGCCCCGCGTCCAGGGCCTGTCGGCGTGCGACGACGGCGGCGGAGAGGGCGTCTTTGATGTCCTTGAGGACGGTGGCACGGTCGCTGTCGGGCCGGGCGTAGATGCGGAAGGCGCGCTGGACGTTGATGCCGGAGAGAAGGCTGAGGGCAATGGGGTCCTCGGGCTTGGCGGCCTTGGCCTCCTCGGCCTGGAGCTGCGCCTGGTCCCACTCGCCGAGGCCGGTGTAGGCGCGGGCGAGGACCACGCGCGCGTCGAAGTCGCCCTTCTCGATCTTGAGGGCGATGCGTCCCTGGTCGCGCGCCTCCGCGAACTTGCTGTCGCTCAGGAGGTCCTTGGCCTTGTCGACGTGGTAGGCCGCGCCCTTGCCGAGTTCGTTGTCGACGGTGAGGTTCAGGGACTTCTCGCCCGCCTTGCTCTCGACGGTGTAGGCTTTGAAGCGGACCTTGACGGGGCCGTCGTCCACACCGACGGTGTCGAGCTTGAACTCGTAGGGCGTGCTTTCGTCGGTGTCCTGCAGGTTGCCGTTCACGTAGAACTCGACCTTGTTGATCGCCGTGTCGGCGGCGACGGACACGCGGAAGGCGCGCTCGCCGCGGATGGTCTCGCCATCCTTGGCGTTGACGTTGACGACCAGCGGCACGCGCGGCAGCAGGGCCAGGGCGGAGGCAAGAAGGAGGACGCTCATGGGCGGGAGTTGACCTAGGTCTAGACTACTATGACGTGTCAGGCGGCTGAAACATTCGGCCGTTCGGGTTTCGAGCCCGATCCGCCGCCGTAGGTCCGAAGACCTACGGCGAAAACACTGGCAGTGTTTTCGATGTTGTCCCATGACGATGGACCGACAGGCATGGAGCTCCGAGGCATGGGCCGCCTACTTTCGCGACAACATGGACGACGTGGCTCCGATCTCCTGGGAGGCAGGGGCGCAGGTCACGAGCGAGGAACGCGAGGCCATCATGGCGTCCGTGCAGGGCTTCCAACTCGGGGAGAGCTCTGAGGGGCGGCATCTTATCGACCGGGCGCGGGCCTGGGCCGAGTCTCACGGAGATCCGGCCTACGTCGAGGCGGTTCGCCTCTTCATCGCCGAGGAGGGGCGGCACGCCCGCGACCTCGGCCGGTTTATGGACCTCGCGAGTATTCCCCGCATCCGAAAGGCGCTCTCGGACACCGCATTTCGGAGTCTTCGTCGTGCCGCCGGGCTGGAGCTGTCGATCGCCGTCCTCGTCACCGCCGAGATCGTCGCACAGGTCTACTACGCCGCTTTGCGCGAGGCGACGGGCTCATCGGTCCTGCGCGCGCTCTGCGACCGGATCTTGCGAGACGAAGAGGCTCATGTCCGTTTCCAGTCGGAGAGGCTCGCCCTTCTCGCGCGTGGACGCAAACGGGTCAGCCTTCGGTTGCGCACCGCGGCCCAAAGGGGATTGATGTTCGCCACGCTGTTCGTCGTCTGGCCCGCCCATCGACGCGCCTTTCGGGCCGGGCTCTACTCTTTCCACCGTTTTGCCGCAGAGACTTGGGCCGCCTTGGAGCGTGCGCTGCCACTCATGGACCCGCGTGGCTACGATTGGCCGGCTGAGGCGCCGCCCTCCGCGGCCGCGTTCGTGGGTCGAGCCACCTAGCCGGGCGGCCAGTCGAGCTTGCGGCCGCCGAGTAGATGGGCGTGAAGGTGGGGGACGGTCTGGCCGCCGTCCTCGCCCTGGTTGATGACGAGGCGGTAGCCGCCGGTGAGACCCTGCTGTTCGGCGATCGTCTTGGCGGCGTTGAGAAGGCCCAGGTGGTCGCCCGTATCGGGCAGCTCGGCGAGGCCGGGGATCTCCGCGCGGGGGACGATGACGATGTGGACGGGAGCCTGAGGGGCGATGTCTCGGAAGGCGACGACCCTCTCGTCCTGGTACACGACGTCGGCGGGGATCTCGCCCTGGATGATCCGCGTGAAGAGCGTGGACATGGAGTCTAGGTACCCTGAAACGAGTGTCTCAGCGTGGGCTGCTGCCGGGCCGGGGGAAAAACCGGTTCCGGAGGTTCGTTTCGTCGGCGATGCCCGGAGCCGCCGCGTGGTTCGTCCGGACGATCTGCTCGACCCTTCGGGTGGAGTGCGTCGACGAGGAGCGGTTCTTCGGCATCGAGGGCGGCAAGATCCTGTGCCTCTGGCACGGGCGCCCGCTTCCGATGACCGCCCGGATGCGGGGGGTGCCTATCACCGTCCTCATCTCCCTCTCGCGCGACGGCGAGCTGATCAACGGCATCCTGCAGAGTCTCGGGTACGAAGCGGCGCGCGGCAGCAGCGGCCCGAGCGGGGCGCGGGCGCTCGCGAGCTGCATCAAAACGCTGCGGGCGGGCGGCATCGTGGGAGTCACGCCCGACGGGCCGCGCGGGCCGAGCGGCGTCCTGCAGCCGGGCGTCATGACGATGGCGCGCAAGTCGGGCCGTCCGATCGTGCCGACCGGATCGAGCTCGCGCCCACGCCTCGTGATGGGTTCCTGGGACCGGTTTATGGTGCCCCTTCCCTTCGCCCGGTCGATCATCCTGTTCGGGGAGCCGGTGTACGTGCCGGACGACGCGGACGACGCGGCGGTGGAGGCACTCCGGGAAGGGGTGCAGAGGGAGATGCGTCGGCTTCAGGACGAGGCGGATCGCCGTCTCGGGGTGCCGACCTTCGCCGAGATGTCGGCGAAGCGCGCCGTCTAGGACCGTCTCAAGGGTTCTCGGACGGCGAACGGCCGCTTCCTCCTCGTTAGAGGAGGAAGCTCACACACTCTAAGCGGTGACCCTTTCGCGGTGGATCCGCAGGGCTTCGGCCTTGCGCTCTTCGGGGGTCATCGTCAGCTCGCGCTGGCGGCGCTCCGCCTCTTCGGGGCTAACCCAGCGGACGTTCCAGACGAGGCCGACCCGTTCCATGAGGCGCAAGGCGCGAGCGCTCGGGTCGAACTGGCCCTTGAACATGCCGTGGTTCGCGGCATGGCCGATGGCGTGGTGGTTGTTGTGGTTCGTCTCGCCGCAGGTCATCCAGGCGAGGAAAAGGGAGAGCGGGTAGCCGAGGGGACCTCGGAGCCAGAAGTTGGTGCTGCGGTCGTCCGTGTCGAAGTCGCGCTTGCCGAAGGTGTGGGCGCCGGAGTTGACCCAGTAGGTGCCTTGGTTCGCGAAGAAGATCGCGACGCCGCCGCCCCAGAGGAGGCCGTCCCACCAGCCGATGCCCACGAGCGCGCCCATGGCCGCCGGGATAGCGAGGCCGAGGGCCGCCCAGGCCCAGGTCCACTTGGAGATCCACATCGCGAGCCGGTCCTTCTTGAACACGGGGTTGACCTCGCGTTCGAAGTTGCTGTCGATAAGCCAGCCCCAGTGAGCGTGCCAGAAGCCGTGCTCCGGGGAGTGGGGATCCTCGTCCTTGTCCGCGTGGCGGTGGTGCTCGACGTGGTCCGTCGCCCAGCGGACGGGCTCGCCCTGGATGCTGGCACAGCCCAGCGCGAGGAAGGTTCCGCGCAGCCAATCGTGGGTCTCGTAGCTCTTGTGGGTGAGCCCCCGGTGGAAGCCGAGCGAGATGCCGTACATCCGAGCCTTGATGCCGACGATCAGAAACGCGGCGCAGGTAAGGATGTAGGGCAGGTGGCCGCGTTGCGGCGACGTGCTGAACTTCATCGCGGCCACCAGGACCACGATGCAGGGCAGGATCATGATCGCGATGGTGATCGCTTTCTGCCAAGCGGGCTTTCGATATTCGGCGACGGTCATTCGGTCTCGTTTCCGGGGCAATCCCCGAAGGCCTTGGGTACGTACGCCCGGTGTGGCGGAACGTTGCGCCCTTGGATATTTTGGCCCTTCCCGTAAACGTCACAGGAGCCTAAGCGACGATCTTTTGACCTGAACGACGGTCCACCTTAGAATCGTCCATCCTTTCCAGGAGTTCCTCTTTGCGGCAGATCAACGCCCCGAAGCCGCCGGCTTGGCGCGATCCGGCCCGTTTGCGAGCGGAAAGACGCCGTCAGCGGCTTCGTCCCGTCCTGTTCCTTCTGAGCCTCCTCGTCGGCCTGCTCCTCGCGCTGCCGCCCGGAGGCCGGTACGACGAGGCGATCTCCCTGCAGCTCGCCCACGGGGCCCCGTCCGCCTGGGCGCTCTTCGTCGCAATGGGCGTCACCTTGGGGTACTTGGCGGTGCGGCTCTGGAGTTGGGAGAATCGGGCGTGGGCGATCGCCGCCGGTCTCGTGATCTTGGGCCTGGGCGCGATCGCAGTGACCGATCCCTATTCCTCGAGCCATCAGGACACCTTCATGGCCCTATGCGGCGTCATCCTGCTGGGTCAGTTCGGCTTCTTCTACGGGCACCTGGACTTGCGGCTGTTGCCGACGAGCGTCCTCACGGCCGTAGCGATCTTCCTCTGCTTCACCCACCTCGGCTTGGGCGAGCGGCTTCTTATCGCCTCGTCGCTCGCCGCGCTCAACGTGCTCGTCTACGGCCATCTGGATACGTAGGCCACGAAGATCGAGGAGAATCTACAATCCACGGTGCGTACTTTTCTCTCCGCGGGCGAGGCTTCGGGCGACGCCTACGGGGCGGCCCTCGTCCGCGAACTTCGAACGCTGGGAGAAGCCGGTCCCTTCGAGGGGTTCGGCGGACCGCGCATGCGGGCGGAAGGGATCGAGATCCTAGCCGACACGTCTCGTTTCGGGGCGATCACGATCGCGCACGCCTTGCCGCTCGTGCCGTACGGACTCGCGGCCTACCTTGGGGCCAAGCGGCGTCTGGCCTTGGGCGAGCCGGGGCTTTTCGTTCCGATCGACTTCGGGGCGATCAACATCCGCCTCGCTCGCCACGCCCGGAAACATGGCTGGCGAGTGTTCTACTTCGTGCCGCCCGGCTCATGGCGACACGATCGACAGGGGCGCGACCTGCCCACGCTCGCCCACCGGATCGCCACTCCCTTCTCGTGGTCGGCAGAGATCCTCCAGGGCATGGGGGCGGACGCGCGGTGGTTCGGCCACCCGATCAAGTCGCTCGTGGGCGCGGGCGGAGTCCCCACCGCGAGGACGCTCCTCGCCGTCCTGCCCGGATCGCGCCGCCACGAGATCGACAACAACCTTCCAGTCTTGGCGGAGGCCCTGCGGGACTGGCCCCACCCGCTCGAGTTCGCGCTCGCTCCCGGCGCGAACGTCGACGCGATCCGTGCCGCTTGGCTTCGATCAGGAGACGCCTTCACCGTCGGCGACACGCTCGGAGTTCTGCGCCGCGCACGCGCCGCCGTCGTCTGCTCCGGGACGGCGACCCTGGAAGCGGCCCTGCTGCGCGTTCCGACGGTCGTGATGTACGAGGCGGACGATCGGATGCGGCGCGAGGAGCGGATTCTGACCCGCCTCGGCCTATTCCGCCGCCCGGAGTACGTCGCGCTCCCGAACATCCTGCTCGGGCGACCGGCGGTCCCAGAGCGGATCGACCGAGTCGATCCGCTCTGGCTGCGGGCGCGGGTAGAGTCTTTGTGGCAGGACGGTCCTGAACGGCAGGCGCAACTCGCGGCGTTCGAGGAGTTGGACGCCGTGCTCGGTCCGGACGACGCGATCGCGCGGACGGCGGAATGGGCGATGGAGCCGTGGTCTGCGGACGAGAAGCGGTCTTAGGGCCGAACCTTCTTCCTGGAACGGGCGATGGCCCGCACCGTCCAAAGTGAGGATGGACGAACTGCTCATCGTCGGGGCGGGGCCGACCGGGCTGATGCTCGCGGTGTGGCTCGCCCAGTGCGGCGTTCGGGCGCGGATCGTCGAGCCCAAGCCAGGGCCGACGCCAGAGACGCGAGCGGTCACCCTCCAGGCCCGAACGCTCGAGTTCTGGAATCTGCTCGGCATCGCGGACCGGGCACTCGCGCGGGGGCGGCAGGCAGCGGCGACGAACGTTTGGGTGGATGAGCGCGTCGCCGCGCGCCTGCCTCTCGGAGAGGTCGGGCAAGGGCTCAGTCCGTACCCGTTCGTCCTGATCCTGCCCCAGAGCGAGACGGAGGCGATCCTGTACGATCGGCTACGAGAGTTGGGCGGCGAGGTCGAATGGGGAACGCGGGTCGATTCGGTCGAGGGGAACCGGGTGACGTTCGGCGACGGATCGGAAGGGAGCTACCGATTCGTCCTGGGGTGTGACGGCGCGAGCAGCGTCGTGCGCAAGGGCGCGGGTCTGGGTTTCCCCGGCGGCACCTACACGGGCCGGTTCTTCGTCGCCGACGTGGACGCCGAGGGCGAGGTCGTGCCCGGCGAGGTGAACGTCGCGTTCCTGCGAGACCGATTCTTCGCTTTCTTCCCGCTCAAGGACGAGAACCGCTACCGGATGGTCGGCCTGCTTCCTCCCGGCGTCGATCCGGAGACGGCGACGGTCGAGGCCGTGCGGGGGGAGATCGAGTCGCGGATGAAGACGCGGATCGACCGGGTGCGCTGGTTTTCCGTCTACCGGGTTCACCACCGAGTCGTGGAGCGGTTCCGTAGAGGGTCCGTCTTTCTCCTGGGCGACGCCGCCCACGTCCACAGCCCCGTCGGAGGGCAGGGTATGAACACGGGGCTGGGGGATGCGGCGAACCTCGCCTGGAAGCTCGTCGAGGTGTTGCGGCACGGTGCGGACGAGACTCTGCTCGACACCTACGACGCCGAGCGACGGCCTTTCGCCCGCTCGCTCGTCGCGACCACCGACCGGGCGTTCGCCCTGGTGACACGCGACGCGGCCTTCGCCCGCCTGCTCCGCACGCGGTTCCTGCCCGTTGGGCTTCGTCTCGCCTTGCGCTTCCAGCCTTTCCGAAGGCTCGCGTTCCTCACGGTGTCGCAGACCCGCATCTCCTACCGGAAGGGGCCGCTCGCGGTGGGCGACCTCGGCCGTTTTCGAGGCGGCGACCGCTTGCCGCCTTACCCAGACGACGGGGCGCGGCCCGATCGCTGGCGGTTGGTCGTCGCGCCTTCACCGACCCGGGGCGCCGAGACTTGGTGCGCGGCGCACGACGTCGATCTGAGGGTGACCCCGAAGGGCGCGGTCGCGTTGTTGGTCCGCCCCGACGGATACATCGGGCTTGCAGCTTCCCGTTTCGATGCGGCGGCGTTCGACCGTTACCTCCACGATCAGATCAGACGTCCCGGAGAATCCGAGCGATGAGGAGCATATTGCCGCGCCGGGCGTACACGATCAAGCGGCCGTTCTCCGCCATCGTGCAGACGGGCAGGCCGAAGGCGTCGAGTTCGGGGCGGCGGCGGCCCATCTCGGGGAACCGCGCAAGGTCGTCGCACAGGGCGAGGAGTCGCGCCAGCGCGGCCTCGGCGGCGACCTCGCCTTCTCGGCCCACGACCTCGTGGACGACGGCGACGAGGTCGTCCTGCGCCTTGTGGCTGTAGGAGAGTCCCCTCACGCCTTGCGCGCCCTCCACCACAGATCGTCCAGCGTGACCGCTCCGGCCCGACCGGCCACCGCCTGTTCGAGCCCTACGAGCACGGCACGACGCAGAGGGCCGCCGTCGTTGCGAGTCTCGTACTCGCGTAGGGCGGTCTCCACCAGCGCCTCGGGCGTGGCGAAGCGCGCCTCCTTCAGGCAACGCTGAACAAATCGCTCCCGCTCGGAAGAAAGCTCGACCCTCACACTCAGGGCTTTCCACGAGCGAGACGAACGACTCCCCGTAATCGCACGGGCCTCGGTCAGGCGACGGGGCGCCCCCGACGGGGATCGAGATCGACGGGCGGTTCACGCCTTCGGACGGATCGCCAGCTTTAGGGTGGCGTAGCCATCGATTTGGAAGTGCTCCACGCGGATCCGGTGGCGACCGGCGGAAAGGGTCACGTTGCGCCGGTACGCGGTCGGCCCCTGGTAATGCCAAGCGTCCTCGATCAAGGGCTTGCCGTCGAGCCAGACGCGCGCTCCGTCGTCCGTGGTCAGTTCGACGGTGTACTCGCCTTTGGGAAGGTTGAAGAAGCCGTCGGCGGCGGTGGCATAGTGGTCGTTCGGGAGGCCGGGGACGAGAGCGTAGCCCACGAAATCGAGGCGGTCCGTTCGCAGTTGCTTCAGCGGCTTGGCGAGGAGGGCGGTCGCGAAGTCTTTGGGCGGAGAGTGCGGATCGTTCGGGTTCTCACTCGCCTTCCAGGCGTAGAAGCGGACGCTCCAGTCGATGGGAGCGAAGAACTTCGAGAAGCCGAAGCGGACGGGCCGGTTCGCCGGGGTCACGACGCCGCGCGCGTCGGTCGTGGCCGCGCCGACGTACTCCAACTCGACTTTCGTCGTTCCGACTTGCCCTTTGGGAACGTCGATCCCGACCGAGCCGGGCACCGGCCCGGTCGTGGCGTCGAGCTTCGCGCCCTGGGCCGAGACGAGTCGCCACCGGCCCTTCGGCCCGAGGATTCGGTACCGTCCCGTTTCGGTGATCGTGCCCGCCTTGCGGGCTCCGCTTCCCGCGCTCGTGCCGCCCGGGAGCGGTGCGCCGCCGGATGCCTTCTTCTCCGGCCACAGCAGAGGCCGTCGCCCATCGTAGGGTCCCCATTCGTCCACGAGGATCGTCGACCAGCCTTGGGGAGTCCCCTTGGCGATGAAAGGCATCTTGCCGCCCTTGAGCGGGGCGATCCGAAACTTCGCGATCGCCTCCGGCGCCCAGGGAGCGGGATCGAGGGGATTCCAAGCGGGTTCCGGGCCTTCGGCTCGAGGGAGGGTCTCGACCGTGCCGGGCAGGCCGGTCAGGGGTCTCGTCGAACGGTTCGTCAGGGGAAGCGGGGAGAAGGGCGACGGTCCCGATGGAATCCGTACCGCCTGCCCTACGTCCAAGAAGTCGTTCTCGCTCAGGAGGGTGTTCGTCGTGCCGCGTAGATCGAGGGCGAGGGCGACGCTCCGGAATTCGTTGCCGACGATGCGGTGGTCGCGACTTCGGACGTCGCGCTTCTTCGCGTAGGCGAACGACGGATCAGGAGCGTCGGCCCAGAAGGCGACCGCCACGTCCTCGCCCCGGAAGCGGTTGAAGGCGAGCGTATCGACCTGGCCGTGTTCGATGGCGACGCCCCGCTGGTTGCCCTGGAAATCGTTGCCGATGATCTGGGTGTCGTAGCTGTAGCCGCCCCACAGGCCGTGATAGGCGCCATGAACGCGGTTGCCCACGAAGTAGTTTCGGCTGAAGGTGGCCTCGATGGCGTTCGTCGGGGCGTGGCTGAAGTCGTTGGCGAAGCAGAGGTTGTCGTTGCACCCGCCCTCGCCCGTGTCCATCGTTCCCTGTCCCGCCCAGAGAAAGAAGCCGTCGCCGCCGTGGGTCGCGGAGTTGTAGGCGAACAGGTTCCGGTTGCACCGCTCGAAGACGAGAATGCCCGCCGAGTCCTGGCCCCGGTTGTAGACGCCGTAGGAGAAGCCTCGTACGTCGTAGTCAAGCCGATTGTGCATGATCCGGTTGTCCGAGGCACGGTACATCCCGATTCCCAGGGCGGAGTTGTAGGAGAGGTCGCAGTTCCAGACGAGCCCCTTGTTGGAGCGGTCCAGGAACAACCCGCTCTGGCCTCCCGTTACCCGCAGGCCCCTAATCTCGAACTCCTCGCATCGGTCGAGGTACGCGCCGACCCCTTGGTTCAGCCACTCGCCCTTCTCGTTGTGATGGAAACTCATCCAGTCGGCGGGGTCTTCCTTTTCGGAGGTCGAGAGAAGCCGCTGCCGCCAGTTGTAGGAGAGGTCGCAGTCGATCAGCTTGAGACCCTTTGCCTCCCGCGCGTAGAGACCGACCTTGTAGCCGCTCGCTTTCAGGCCCTTGATCGTGACGTTCTTTCCCTGGACGAGCACCCCCAGACCCGTCCGCGCGTCGGGAGAGACCCAGGCGCCCGTGCCGCGCAGGACGGCGCCCGTAAAGTCGACGGTGATGCCGTCGCCGCGTACGACGAGCGCAGGCCCGGTCCCCCCGCTCGGGAGGACGTAGGTTCCGGGCCGGGCGTGGCCGGACTTGACGACCACAAGCCCGGCCTTGGGCACGAACCCTGGACGGGGGGCGGGGGGCGTCTGGAGAGGGGCGAGCATCGTGTCGGGAGTTTATCCGCAGTCGCCCCGCCCCATTTCGCCGTAACGGCCCGCCCTTCTGGCCCGTATCTCAGTCGTGAGGACCACATCCATTCTGGGGGCCACGGCGGCCCTCCTCCTCCTGGTCGGCTGCGGTGGCGGCAACGGCGGCGGTTCCGTCCGACGCGGCGAGGTCACCGGCATCGTTTTCGACACCGACGGGAAGCCCGTCGCCAACGCGACCGTCTCGGTGGACAGCGGCGGCCACCGCGAGACCCGCACCGACTCGGCGGGCCGCTACGTCCTCGGGGACGTGGCCGATCTCGACGTCATCGTCAAGGCGGAGTTCCAAGCCGGTTCCAGCGACCCCGCGTTCTTCGGCCAGAACCTTGGCCGCGTCTTCGGCGAGGAAAGCACCCCCAACGTCAACATCACCCTCTACGGTGAGAACGACCTCGTGACCCTCACCGGCCAGGTCCGGGACTCCGCGGGCAAGGTTGTGGTCGGAGCCCGGGTGTTCGCCCGCTCAAACGACGCGAACGTCGTCTCCTACTCGAGCGCGAGCGCGCTGACCGACCGCGACGGCCTCTATACGATCGGGCGGCTCGCCACGAACGTTCAGTATCAGATCGTCTCGAGCGCGCGCAACTACGGCGATGGCAGCGCGACGAAGACCATCCCCACCAATCCCAACGCCACCGAGCGGACTCAGGATCTCGTGCTGTCGAGCCTGACGAGCGCCGCACCGACTACCCCGACCGGCCTCGACGCCATCGCCTACACCACCCCCGGCTCGACCACGACCCGGAGCGTCGGGAGCAAGGCGCAACGGGTCGCCGCCTACGCGGGCCTCAAACTGCTCCGCCACCCCAAGCAGGGCAAGAAGGGCGCCGCGCGCGACACCATCAACGGTTCGCCGATCTCGATCGACCTGACCTGGAACGAGTACCCCTTGAACCCCACCGTCCGACCCGCCGGGTTCATCGTCTACCGCAACGAAACGCCGGCGGTGGACAACGGCTACTTCCTCCAGGACCCCTTGGCCGCGCTGTTCTCGGACAGCGACGTCAATCTGGTGGAGAACACGACCTACACGTACACGATGAAGGCGGTGAGCACCGGCTTTTCGGACAGCTCGAACGTCGGCCGGAGCGACCTGAGCGCGAGCGTCTCGGCCACTCCCCTGCCGGACCTGTTCGCCCAGTCGAGCGGGGCGACCGTGAGCTGGAACGCCGTCTCCGGCGCGACGAACTACACGGTCTACGTGTACAACCGCTACCCGGACATCTACGCGTCGGACGCGCTCGTCGCGACGCAGAGCACGTCGGGGACGAGCCTGACCGTCAGCGACCCGGACGTCACCGCCGGTGGAACGTACTACACCATCGTGGTGGGCGCCCGCGCCGACGGATCGGCGGAGACCTACTCGGAAGTCGGCACGCTTCGGCCCTAAGAGGGTCGTTTGGGCCGTCGATCCGTTAGAAAGGCTAACCTACTGACGGATCGATCGCCCATGACTCCCAGAGAACTTCTCGCCAAGCACCTTACCATCGCCCAGACGACGCCCTCTCCCGAGGAGGCGGCGGCGATGTACGCCGACGCCGTCGCGATGGAGTTCCCCTTCGCGCCCGAGGGCCACACCCGACGGCTCGAAGGGCGAGAGGCCATTCTCGGCTACTTCGGGCGCATCAAAACCTTCGCCGATGGGTTCACGCTCGGAGAGCCGTCGGTGGTCGAGACGCCCGACGGGCTGATCGCCCGCTATCCTGGCTCTTCGACGTTCAAAGATTCCGGTCTGCCTTACCGCCAGGAGTACATCCTGTTCATGACGGTGGAGGACGGGAAGATCGCCCACATGACGGAGTACTACGACGGCCAGCGCGTCCTCCGCGCGCTCGGAGAGCTGTAAGGGTTCGGCTCGACTACCGCGTCGTCCACCTTACGGATCGGGTGGGAGCAGCGCCTCCTTCCGCGATCCCGACGGGCCGCCTCTCAAGTCCATCGTCTACGTAAACCGACTCACGGACGATCTACCGCCTTTGTGGGCAGGCTCACGACCTCCCTCCTACGGAGGAGACCACAGACTCGACCTATCCCGCCTCGCAAACCGGTACCCAGCGACCGGGCCAGCGTCGCCACCGCCGTGAAGACGATGAAAAATCCGACGGCAAGCGGCGCGAAGGCGGCGATCCGAACGCTGTAGTTCGGGTCCAGCTCATCGGCATAGCCTTCTCGCATCGCACTACGCACCAATCGAGGGCGCACGAACCGCCCGTTTTGCGCCCACATCGCGACCGCCTCCTGGCGATCGGCGGCATCCCGGCGTCGCGCACCTGCTGCCAGTTCGCGTCGAACTCCTTGAGTCGGCGGTAGGCGCGACCGCCTTCGGGGCTGAAGTGCGGTCGAACCGGCTCGAACGCACTCACCGTCGGAACGAGTTCCAAGCACAGAACGACCAAGAGGAATCCGGCGGTCACCGCGCCGAGCGATAGGAGCGAACGCAGATATAAGGGACGACCGAGCACGGCGAAGAAGCCGAGAGCCAGGACCGAGATCACACCCGCCAGGGCGATGCCTTGCATGCCCAGCACGTATGTGGCGCACAATCCTAGCGACAGGATCAAGGCCAACGTGAAGACGATGGGTGCGGCGCGCGTCTCAGCCTTCAGACCGCTGGAAGCGCCCCTTGCGGGCGGCAGATCCTCCGCATACTCCTCCGCCGCTCCAAACGCCGCCCCCGCACGGGCCTCGGCTTCTAGGGGCGGCAGGCCGATCTCCTCGAACTCCTGTGCCCGGTCGCGCAGATGGACCTCCGCCTCGGTCAGCCGCTCTTGAAGGAGGCCCTCGTCGAGGGAGGGGGCAAGACGAGCCTCTAGTTCGACGAGGAAGGCCCGGATGTTAGCCACGGACGATCACCTCATGGCCCGCCTCTTCGACCTTCACGCCCGTACGATGCTCCAAGACGGACTCGATAGCCCCGGCGTAGGATCGCCAAGCCGCGCGGTGGGTCGCCAGCGCGTCCCATCCCTGGGCGGTAAGGGCGTACACCTTCCGCGGGGGGCGACCGTCCTGGGGAACCCAGGTTCCGAGGATCGCTCCTTCGGCTTCGAGCCGGTGAAGGAGTGGGTAGAGCCTTCCCTCTCGGGCGTTGAGCGCACCCTCGTCGATCTCGCGGATCCGCCGCGCGATCTCGTAGCCGTGCCGTCCTCCTTCCTGGAGGACGCCGAGCACGACCGCCTCCAAATCCTTCGCGAACGCCATGGACCCACTATATATCCTCCCCAAGAGGTATAGGGCTTTCGTCCTTCGCTTTGAAACCTTCTAGCCGGATTCAGGGTCGTACGAGACCATGCATATCCTTTATTGGCTTGTGATCGGCGTTATCGCGGGAGCCTTGGCCAAAGCTATCACCCCGGGCAGTTCGATGGAGCCGAAGGGATGCCTGATGACGAGTCTCCTGGGCATCGCGGGCTCGGTGATCGTGGGCTTCATCATGGACACCGTTTTCCATGGCGGCGGCGGCGGCACCGTCGGAACGATCGTCGGCGCGACGATCGGGGCCGTTCTTCTGATCCTCGCTTTCCGCAAGTTCTGGAAGTAGGCTTAAGGTCGTTGATCGAGGCGGCGTTGGGTGAAAGACGGGAGTCTCCCTTCTCTAACCCGACGCTTTTTCGTTACGAGACCCTTCAGCATGCAGAGCGACCTTCCCCGCACCCCGCGCAACCGCGAGGCGACCAACCTCGCGTTGGCACGACACACCGCGTTCGCCTCTCTGTTCTGCGCCGTCGTCGCGATCCTGGTGGCGGTCGCGCTCGACCTGACCTTTCTGATTCCGCTGCTCGCAGGGGAGAAGGTCTACAACCCCCTTCGTGACTTCCTGAGCTATCAGGTCGACGAGAAGAGCAGCGGGCCGCTGATGACGGGCGTGTTCCTTATGCTCGCAGTGTCGGCGTGGAGCTATGCGGCAGCGGCCTACCTCGCACCCGCGCGCCACTCGGACCGGCGAACGCTTATCGCCACCTTCTTTTTCGGCTGGGGGCTTTTCGTCGCGGCCTGCTTTCGGGCGGTTCCTACCGCCGAGGTCGCGGTCGACCGCTGGCTCCGGGGCGTGGCGTGGCTCCACGACATCGGAGTCGGTTTGGGGTTCGTCCCGGCGATGGTCGCCGCCTTCCTCGACCAGCGAGAGGTCGTCTTCCGGGAGAAGGGCTTCGCCCTCACGAAGCTGTCGTTCGGGTTGATCGTGGGGGGAGCCTTCGGGGTGCTTTTCGCGGTGCTGTTCTTCCGCGACGTCGCCGGGTTGATGCAGCGGCTTTTCGTGATGGGGATCGTCCTCTGGCTGGCGACCGAAGCGCACCAGCTCTTTTGGAGCAGCGCGGAAGAAAGCCTTTCGAACCCAGGCTAGCTCTTTCAGATCGCCCGTTCGGGGGCGTCTCTCCTTCAACCTCTCTCTCCTTAGCGCCTCACTCCGATCGGGTCACGGATCGGCTTTGCCGACGCAGGCTCCAGGGCATCCCACGACGATGCGACATTCCACAAAAGGGAGCCGACCGGCTGTCGGATTCTGCTTTGCCATCGCGTTCTCCTACGCCCCATGGGCCTTTCAGCCGGACGCGGAAGAATCTTGATCCACCTGTTTTCGCCACAGTGTTTCGGAGCCAGAAAGAAGGATTCGTCAGCGCTTTTCGGCGACCTACGCCGATCTTGCGGAAAGGACGGCACGACCCTCTCTAAGTTCAGAAAAGGTTCATGCCGATGTATCAGCCGCCTGTTTTTCGGCCTCTTTGTAGGAGGCGATGAACTGCAAGGATTTCGAAGACGGATTGGCGACTCTGGCCGAGGGCGGAAAGGCCCCGGAGGCGGCGCGACACGCGGCGGACTGCGCGGTGTGCGCCGTTCGGCTCGGTCAGATGCGGCACGTCGTGGCCGCCGCTCGCCGACTTCGAGAACACGCCCCTTCGGAGCTCGTCTCCCGCGCCTCGGCCCTGATGCGCCCCACCCCCCGGCTGGTCGCGCGGCTCCTCGGCAACGGCCTCAAGGCTTCCGGCGCGCGACGGGGGGAAGCGAAGGACTTCGCCCTGCACGTCGGCGTGGACGGCTTCTCGGTGCGTCTTCAGTACGCCCCGGTTCCGGGAGGCTGGGAAGTGATGGGACGGGCTCCGACGCCCGACTGGACGATCGCCCACGAGGGCGGCGTTGTGCCCTGCGGCTCTTCGGGTCGGTTCCGGCTGGTCGTTTCGGGACTTGAGGGCACATCGTTCGTCCTTCGCAAGGACGGCACCGAGATCGAGGTGCCTTCCGCGCGGGAGCTGATCGACCTTGACGCCTGACGAACTGATCGACCGCATCGAATCGGCGGGCGACGCCCGCCGCCTTCTCCGCGCGCGCAAGGGTGAAACGGGTCTCAACGCCGCCTTCTTCGGCCGCCTTCTCGCCCTCTACGCCCAGGACCCCGCTCGGGCGGCGCGGCTGGCGGGCCATTGGCGCGCCTTCCTCGACTACGGCGACGATCCCGCCCTCGCCTACCGCGCGAAAGGCGCCGCCGACCGGCTGGCGGGCCGCTGGCTCGCCAGCGCCCAGGCGTTCGTCCAGGCGGGTGAGAGGGCGACCGACGAGGCGACCCGCCTCGCCTATCCCATCGGCGCCATCGACGGCTACGCGAAGGCCGGGCGCGTCGACGAGGCGGTCAAGCTAGGCAAGCGGCTGGCGCAGCGGCTCGACCGCCTCGGAGAGGACGTGCTCGCCGCCCGAGCCCGCCTGAACACCGCGAACGCGCTCGTGCAGGCGGATCGGACCCTTGAGGCCCGCGCCCTCTACGCCAAGGCGATCCCCGTCTTCCAAGCCCACGGCCACACGACCGAGGAGGCGTCCTCTCGGATGGGCCTCTCCGCAACCCACCTCTACGGCGGCGATCCCGCCGTTTGCGAGGCGGAGGCCCGGACCGCCGTCAGCCTCGCCGAGGAAGCGGGACTCGATCATCTCGCCACCCTGAGCGCGATCAACGCCGCCCACGCCGCCATCGTCCAAGGGCGCGCCGACGAAGCCTTCGCCGCCCTTCTCGAGCTTCGTCCTCGCCTCGACGGCTCTCCAGCCGACCTCGCGCGGACCGACCTGACCATCGGCGACGCCTGCCTCCGGCTCAACCTCATGGCCGAGGCGGGCGAGGCCTACGCCGCCGCCCTCGGCGAGCGGAAGGCCCTGAATCCAGTCGACCGCGCCTACGCCCGCTTCGGGCTCGCGGAGGCTCACGCGGACTCTGCTCCCGACGCCGCCGAGCGGCATCTGACCCACGCCGCCAGCCGATGGCACGGCCTTGGCAACCATCCTTGGCGCAGCGCCGCTCTGGCCTCGCGGACGTCTCTCCGCCCCGCGCGGCGCGGTGCGATCGCCCTCGCGGACCAGGCGCTCGCCGCCGCGAAGGGCTCGCCCTACCACGAGGTTCTCGCCTTGCTCGCGCGCGCGGAGGCGCAGCTCGCCCGCCGCCTCGATCCGACCGCCGACCTTCGCCGCGCCGAGCGTCTCGTGCGTCGCTACGGTTACCGCCGCTTCGCCTGGCGCATCCACGCCCTACGCGCCCGCGCGACGAACCGCCCGCTTCCGCACCACCGGCGGATGATGGCGGAGATCCTGCGCGAGCGGCTCGCCGTCACTTCCGTCGTCGCCCGCGCGAGCTTCCTGAGGGACAAGTCCCAGGCTCTCGGCTCCTACCTGAGCCATCTTCTCGCCGACCCCACCCCGGCCCGCGTCGCGGAAGCCCGCGAAGCGATCCGTCGCACCCGCGCCGCCACCCTCCTCGACGAGATCGTGAAAGGCGTCTCGCTCGATCTCGACCCCGAGCGCGCCCGGCGACTCGAAGCGCTCCGATCGGAGGTCGCCCGCGATGCCCAGGATGAGCCCGTGCCCGACGCCCGAAACCGCGTGATCGCCTATCCTAGACGGCGGGAGTGGACCGAGGCGACTCATACGCTCAACGCGCTGGATGCGGTCGTGCCCCCGGCGGCGACGGAGGGCATCGTGACGTTCGTGGAGGCGGGGGAGGGCCTGTGGGCCCTCGTCGACAACCGGGCGATTCGCCTCGGGATGAGTACAAGCGAGCTGGAAGAGAGCCTTCGCTGGCTCCGCTTCGAGCTTCAGACGCCGACCGCCGACCGGTGTGCCCCGTCCGACGAGGCGTTCGCGCTCTTGCGCGGGCTCTCCACCGCCCTCGTGGCTCCGTGGATCGGCGCGATGGGCGGCCGACCGCTCCGTCTCTGCCCGGACGGCCTGCTCTGGCGGGTGCCTTGGGACGCCCTGATCGGAGCCCACGAGGCGGCGACCTTACTGCTCCACCCTTCGCTCTCGGGCATCCGCAAGGTCGGGACGCTCGACCGGGTCGCGGTGTGGATCGACGCCGCCGCCGACCTTCCCAACGCGATCGCCGAGGAGCTGATGGTGCTGGGCCGGTTCCCGAACGCGATGATCATGCGGACGCGCAAGGAGATCATGGATTCGCTGGTCGAATCGTGGGACCTGGTCCACGTTGTGGGCCACGCCCGGCACAACAGCGGCAACCCGATGTTCTCGGCCCTCGACTTCCCGGACGGCCCGCTCTACGCCTCCGAGATCGCCCGCAGCGGTCTTCAGACGCGTCTCGCTTGCCTCTCCGCCTGCGAGACGGGCACCCTTTCGCTCGCTACCCGCGAAGAGCCGGACGGGCTAGTGCGCGCGTTCCTCGCGCGGGGCGCCGAAGCGGCCCTCGCGAGCCTTTGGCCGCTCGACGACAAGGCCGCCTCCCGATTTTTCTCCGCTCTCTACCGTCAGATGTCTCCCGACACGGATCTCGCCGTCGCCGTTCAGGCGGCTCGGCAAAGCGTTCGTGATTGGCGGGAGCACCCTTACTTTTGGGCCTCACTGTCCCTCTTCGGAGGATACCGATCATGAAACGTCTCCTTCTAGCTACGCTTAGCCTTCTGCTCGTCGCTTCGTCATCCGCCGACTACCGGATGATCGTTCGCCTTAAAGCCGGACAAACCACCCTCGACGCCCAGCGCGCCGCCTCGGCCCTCGGGGGCACGATGGTCGAGCGCACTCCCAACGCGCCCTTCGCCCTTTTCTCCCTTCCCAACGACCCGCTCAGCATCGCCGTCCAGCAGATGGAGATCGCCACCGGCGTCGTCGACGTCCTTTGGACCGGCGACAACGCGACCCTTCGGAGCGCGGAGTCGGTGTCGCGCGGCAACACGCTCAGCGTGATCGGCACCCAGAACGACCTCGTCGCCAAGAACGACAACTTTCTCGACCAGGTGAACTGGAACACCAACCTCGCGAACACGAACGGGCGTACGGTGAAGGTCGCCATCCTCGACAGCGGGCTCGCCCGCCGCCAGAGCTACCTCTGGTCCAAGGTGGTCGCCAGCATGGACGCGTTCGGGGGCAACGTCGACGACGTTCCGACGAGTCTGGACAGCAACGGCGACGGCATTCTCGACGAGGGCGTGGGGCACGGCACGATGGTCGCCGGGTTGGTCAACGTCGTCGCCCCGAGGGTCAGCCTCGTCATCGCCAAGGTGGCGGACTCCGACGGCCAGGCGACGGCGTGGAACATCGTGAAAGGCGTCGCGTTCGCGGTGGCCCAAGGGTGCGAGGTCGCCAACGTGAGCCTGGGAAGCGAAGAGCCGGTGCCCGCCTTCAACGGCGTGGCGACGTGGGCCCGCTCGCAGGGGCTTCTGATCGTCGCCGCGATCGGCAACGCGAGCGAGAACCACGCCTGGTATCCCTCCCGAGACTCGGGAACGCTGTGCGTCGCCGGGATCGACGTGGACGACACTAAGGCGTGGTTCAGCAACTGGGACAGCGTCGCGGTGAGCGCCGCGCCCTCCGTGGGTCTCGTCAGCCAGTTCTGGGACGGAGGTCTGGCCAAGTGGTCGGGAACGTCCTTCGCCGCTCCCTTCGTGACCGCCGCCATCGCCGACTGCCTCCGGCGCACGACCACCAGGACGCCGGACTTCCTCACCCAGGCCGTAACCCTAAGCGGACGGAGCGTCGACGCGATCAACCCGAACTACGTGGGAAAGATCGGTCGCATTCTCGACATCGGCGCCCTCAACTCCCGGATCAACATGCCGCTTCCCTAAAGGGTTCGACCGAACAAACCCCAAAAGGCCGGGATCTCATACGAGATCCCGGCCTTTCTCTTTTCTAATCAACGGGTAGGGCTTCCGGCGCCTTCTACTCTAGGAGAACGGTCGGGCGCATCCACCCTCTTCGTCGCTCCTATCGCCGAGGGCACGCTAGGCCACTCCGCTGCAAAAACCTACTCGGGAGTTCCGGGCATCAGCACGTCGCTCAGGCCCATGGTGGGGTCCTTATAGGGGATCTTGAGGATCGTGCCGAGGACGGCGTCGCGCGCTTCGGCGGGGGTCGGGAGCGACTTCTCGGCGGCGAAGTAGTAGTGGACCACCATACGGGTACGCGCCATGTTCGTCGCGGAGTCGCGCTCCAGCACGGAGGCGGGGATCGCTTCGGGAGTTTCGGAGCCCGTCGTCGTACGGGCGACGACCTCGGGAAGGGGCATGGGATTGAGGCTAAGGTCGGAGAGGCGGGCCGCCTCCATGAGGAACTCCCGCTTTTTCGGGTCGTTCCCCGCCGTCCGAAGATCCACCGGGACGCCTCGGATCGCTCTCGCGCCGATGAGGTTCAGCGTCGGCGACTCGACGACCCCTTTGCCCATGGTGATCATGGTCGGGGGTACCGGCTTCGCCTGGGACGCGTGGTAGGCGACGACGGTCGCCGCGTCGGCCTTGGCGAGTTTCGCGATCGACTCGCGGACCGCCGGCAGGAAGTCGGCTTTCGTGTAGACGCCGGGGAACGCGTCGAACACCTTGCCCTCGGGACTCACGAGGTACATCACCGCGTTGCCGCGCACGGTTCGGACGAGCTGCTTGCCGTTGCCGAAGTCGATGGTGACGCGGGGAACGGGGCGCACCATCTCCCAGACAGGGATCGCCTCTTTCTCCACGAAGGCGCGAAACTCGGGGTCTTTGAAGAGGGTCGCGCGGAGGGTTCGCGCGTTCGCGCAAGGCATGGGCTCATCGATCTTGCCGAACATGCTCAGGAGCAAGATCGGCTTCCCCGTCCGCCGCGCTTCCGTTTGGGCGTCAGCGAGGGAGTTGCGCCAAGCTACCCCGTTCACCTGGGTGGTCTTCGTCGCCCCTCCGAACGCATAGGCGGCAACCGCCGCCGTGCCCGCCAAGCTCATCGTCGCGATGCCGGTTTTCCAAGTCATGACGTTTTCCTTGCAAAGAGCTTAACGAGCGAGGGACAGGCTCCGTTTCGTCCAAGCGTCTCAGGCCGAAACCGGTTGGAGGACGAAGCGATGTTCCTTCGGCTTGGCCGCCCCGCGAGCCGCCTCGTCGAGGCTCCGGTCGTAGTCATCCAGGGCCTTTAGGGCTTTGTCGCGCTCCTTCTGCCCTGCTGTGAGACCACTCATCGGGACCTGGAGATTGCGCCAGCGGTTCTGATGGACTTCGGTTCGGGCGCGGACGAGCCCCAGAGTTTCGCGAGACTGAATCAACATCGGGGTCGGCAAGGTCGCGAGGTTCGTCCCCACTGCCCACTCGGCTCCCGTCAGAGTGGCGACGGGGGTGCCGCCGTCGATCGAGAGGGCGTAGCTCCGGGTGGGATCGAGTCCCGATACGGTCACCGTCTGGCGGTCTAGCGCGCTCACGAAGTCGGACGAGGCGAGAACCAGGGCGGTCGAGGGGTCGCTCAGGTCGAGCGGAAAGGGCAAGGCCGACTCCGTGGAGGTCCATTCCACCGCGTCGCCGCGCTTCGCGGCGCGCCCGATCCGGCCCCCGTCGATCGTCGCCCTTCCCGAGGCGGCGTCGATCTGGGTCGCGGAGACCAAGGAAGGGGCTCCCCAGGATTTGAGAAGTGCTTCGGCCATCACCAGGTGGCCCGCCGCGCCTGGATGGACGCGGTCGGGAATCAGGCGGGCGGCGTTCGTGGGGTCCTTCTCGTTTGCCGCCTGCAGCATGGCGACGGTCGGCGCGTTCAGGTCCGCGATGGCGGCTCCCTGGCGGCGGGCGAGGTCGGCGACAGCGTCGGCGTAGCGCAGAAGGACCGCGTTGTAGCCGCCAGGGAAGCCGGCCGGGCGGGTCACGTCGTCGTAAGGCGAGGGCTGGATCAAGGTGATCCGCGCGCCAGGAGCCTCTCGTCTGAGCCGCTCGACGATATGGGCGTAGCCTTTGGCAAAGATGTCGGCCAGACCGGGATCGTAGGCGCGGTAACCGCCGTCGTTCATGCCCAGCATCACGGTGATTACGGTGGGGCGGTAGGCGAACACGTCGCGGTCGAGCCGCAGGTCGATCGGCCCACCCCCGCCGCCCGTGACCCGGTCGCCACCCCAGCCGGAGTGGACGAAACGCGCGTCGAGATCCGGAAATCGGGTCCGCACGTAGGCTTCGGCAAAGACGGTGTACTGCCGAGCATCGGTGATGCTGTCGCCGTAGAACACCACGCGGTCACCGTTCCGTAGCGCGAAGTTCGGGCTGACCTGAGCGGGGGCTCCTGCGGCGAGGGCGAATAGAAGGAGCGGCGTGGGCTTCATAGGCCTATTCTAACCGGAGGCCAGAAGAGTCGAGTGCGATTCCCCTGGCCTCGTGGAGGCCTCTAGAGACGAGCTTAGGGAACGGGCGGAGCGACCGTCTCGACGGGGGTGGAGATAGGGGACTCGCCTGCGAGTTCGCCGGCGAAGCGCGCTTCCGCGTCCTTGGGGAGGTTGGTGTAGAGCAGGGCGCCGCCGTGCGAGGCAAGTTCCGTCTCGACTCGATCGAGAGTCGCGTCTCGAAGGAGGATGAAGAGAGCCGACGAACCGGGAGCCATCCCCTGGGCGAGATCCTTCATGAAGTCGTCCGAAATCCCGTAGTCGGTGAGCGCGCCGCTGGCGGCGCCGGCCGCGCCGCCGACGACGAGGCCGAGGAGCGGGTTCAGGAAGAGGGTTCCGATCAGGGTTCCCCAGAGCGCACCGCCGGTGGCTCCCGCCGCCGTCGTGCTGAACGACTGGTGGAGCTTCGCCTCACCGGAGGCGTCGCGGGTCACGATCACGGCGTCCTCGACGTTCGCGAGGTAGTCGCGCTGAAGGCCGCGAAGGGTATCCAGCACGGCTTTGGCCTGGGTTTCGGAGGGGTAGGTGATCGCGATCAGGGTCTGCATTCCGCCTCGTTTGAAGAGTCCGGGGCGGAACGCGTTCCCTGGACGACCTTTAAGGATTCCGATTGACGGCGAGACGGGCCGCCGTCTCGACGACGCGCTTGCCCTGGAACTTCGCGGCGGCGAGGGCGGTCTCGTCGGGCGGCACCGCGCCGTTCTGGCTGGCGAAGGACACGCCATAGGGGTTGCCCATCGCGAATTGGATCGGGTCGGCGAATCCGGGAGCGACCACGATGCTGCCCCAGTGATAGAACGTGGTGAGCAGGCTGAGGATCGTGGCCTCCTGGCCTCCATGCGCAGTGGCGGCGCTGGAGAAGGCGGAGCCGACCTTGTCGACAAGGGCGCCCTTCGCCCAAAGGGGGCCGGTCTGGTCGATGAACTGCCGAAGCTGCGACGCCGCGCCTCCGTAGCGGGTGGGCGAGCCCAACACGATCGCGTCGGCCCACTCCAGGTCGGCGAGGGTCGCCTCAGGGATGTTCGACGTTTCACGAATGTGGTTGCCCCAGCCTTCGTTCGAGGCGATGGCCTCCTCAGGGGCGAGTTCCTTGACCTTGAGAACCCGCACCTCGGACCCTGCTTCCCGCGCGCCTTCGGCGATGGCCTCGGCGAGCTTGTGCGTTCCGCCCGTGGCACTGTAGTAGATGACCGCTGTCTTGACCGGCATGGCACTACGTTATACGTAGTGCCATGCCGGTCCGTTTCAGCGTCTTCGCAGAAGAGGATACGACAGGCTTTTCGTTCGATACTAAACCGTCTTATAATGAACGGCCATGGGCGTCCTGCTCCTTGCCTTCCTGTTCGCGACGGATCTCGCGAGTTCGGACTTCCTCTTGAAGACCTCCGCATCCGGCGTCGTCAGCCTCAAGCGTCCGCACGACGTCTACGACACGGACTACATCTCGCCCGGCCGCGCGTTGGGCGAGCTTCATATCCGCTACCGGCCCCAAGGCGAAACGGCATGGAAAGCCCTCGGCCCGGCGGTGGCGACCGGTTCCGGAAGTTTCGCGGTGGGTGCGCCCGTTCCGACGGTCGCCGGTTCCAGCCGGGTCTCCGCCTCTGCGCCCGCCGCCCGCACGAGTCTCGCCGTCCTCAACGACGGCGAGACGCCCGCCGACGCCTCGGACGACTACGCGGAGCGGTACGTCTGGCCCCGACGGGGCGGGGCCGAGTGGGTGCAGTACGACTTCCCCGCCGCGCGGACGGTCCACAACGCGGAGGCGTTCTGGGTCGCCGACGGACGGGCCAAGTTCCCGAAGTCGTGGCGGCTGCTCTACCAGGACGGCGTCTCCTGGAAGCCAATCGAGGCGGCCTACCCTCTCTCGACGGTCGGGGGCAGCCGGGTCGAGTTCACGCCGGTGACCACGACCGCCTTACGTCTCGAGGTCCAACTCGACGAGAATGCGAGTGCGGGCCTGTACGAATGGCGGGTGGACGCCCCGGAAGGGCCGACGGTCCGATCGGCGGACGACCTCATCCCTTCGGAAACGTTCCGACTCGACGGCCCGGACCTCGTCTGGACGATCGACCTGAAGAACGTCTCGTCGAAGGCCTTGGAGATCGGCGACCTGGGGGTGCTCCTTCCCTTCAACACCCAGTACGGCAACCGCCGCGACGACACCTACACGAAGCGGCTGATCCGCCACTCGTTCGTGGGGGAGGACGGCTCGTTCGTGTTCTGGGCTCGGACGAACGGCGTGCCGCCTTTCCTCGCGATGGTTCCCGAGCCCGGGACGCGGTTCGAGTACAACGACGTCGGCGCGGGTCGATCCTACACGCCTTACATCCACGCCGCCGCGACGCTCGCGGAGGTCCGGGCGCGCGGGGGAAAGTGGGCCCTCCCGGGAACGAGCCTCGTCCTGCCGCCCAAGGGGTCGAAGCGGTACGCCTTCCGGTTCCGGTTCGCCAAGGATTACGACGGGGTGCGCGACGCCCTCGTAGCGATGCGCGGGGTGGACGTGCACGTCGCTCCCGGCATGACGATCCCCACGGACCAGACGGTGACCCTGGGCTTGCGGAGCGAGACGCGGATCAAGGCGGTCCGCGCCCAGTATCCCGGCCAGACGAAGGTCACGGCGTCGGGCGCGGGCGGCAAGGGGGCGCGGCTCTACAAGGTCAGGTTCGCACGGCTCGGCGAGAACACGCTCACGGTCGAGTTCGACAAGGGCCGCAGGATGCCCCTGCCCTTCTTCGCCACCGAGCCGATCGAAACCCTCATCAAGAAGCGCGCCGCGTTCCTCGTCTCGCACGAGCAGCACAAGGACCCGTCGAAGTGGTACCTCGGCCTCTACTCCGAGTGGGACATGAAGAACGAAGTCCTGCGTGGCCCGGACGATCGGGACACCCTCAGCGCCTACATGGTGGCGAGCGACGACCCGATTCTCGGGCGCGGGGCGTACTTGGCGACGAAGAACGTCTACTATCCCGACCACGGGGAAATCGACTCACTGGAGTTCTACATTCGGAACCACGTCTGGGGCGGGCTGCAACAGACGACGGAGGAGCCGTTCCCCTACGCGATCTACGGTATCGACAACTGGAAGCAGCTCCGGAGCAGTCCGAACGACGACCGCACGGGCCGGCGGCACATCTGGCGCATCTACGACTATCCGCACATCGTCTCGCTCTACACGAGCATGGCCCGCGTCGCCCGCGACCATCCGGAGATGGTCCACCTGCTCGACGCGAAGGGGTACCTCACCCGCGCGTGGGGCACCGCGATGGCGTTCTTCGAGGTTCCGCTGAAGGTCGAGGGCTGGTCGGCCTACGACACGGGGACCTACAACGAGGTCGTGATCCCCGGCCTGATCCGCGACCTGGAGACGGCGGGCATGGTACGGGAGGCGGACGGGTTGCGCGCCCATTGGGAGAGGAAGGCCACGACGTTCATCAACGACAAGCCCAACCTGTTCGGCTCGGAGTACGCGTTCGACTCGACGGGGTTCGAATCGACGCAGGCGCTCGCCCACTACGCGATGGATCGGCTCTCCAACGCCTCGTTCCGCGCGAAGGTCTCGCCCGAGGCGGCGCGGGAGTTCCTAGAGCTTCAGGTCCGCCTGAACTTCGGCGACCGGGGCTTTCTAGAGCCCACCTACTACACCATGGGGAGCGACTACCGCGCGGGGCTCGGAACGAGCTACGTGCTCTCCTACATGTCGCAGATGGGGGGCTGGGGGCTTCAGGACTACGGCCTCCACTTGGCCAAGGACCCGGCCCCCTACCTTCGTCTCGGAGCGGCTTCGCTTCTCTCCTCGTGGGCCCTCATGAACACGGGGACGCCCGAGTCGCACTACGGCTACTGGTTTCCCGGCAAGGAGAACGACGGGGGCGCGGGAGGCGGATTCGAGTCGCGTCCGCTCGCCCGAGCGTGGCTGGGCAACAAGGAGATCCCCTGGGGCTCCTGGTGGTACTCGGGCGAGATCGACCTGGGCTTCAACGGCGCGCTGCGTGGGATGGCGACGATCGTGACCGAGGACCCCATCTTCGGAACCCTCGCCTACAACGGCGACCTCGTACGTAAAGGCGAATCGTGGTCTGTGGTGCCGAAGGACGGCCTACGCGCCCGCTTCCACGTCGTGAGGGGCGAGCGGCGGATCGGAATCGAGTTGGCGCGCGACGGCTTCGCCGCCGGACGTCCCATTACGTTCGACGAGGCGCTGAAGACGGTCTCGTTCGAGATCGAGAACCGTTCGGGAGACGCTCACGCGGCCCGCCTGACGATCAGTGGACCGTACGAGGCGACGGTCGGCGGGAAGGCCGTGACGGAGATCCCGATCGCGGCGACGGGAACGACGCGGGTGACTTTGCGGAAAGTAGGGTGAACCCCGCGACAGGCTTGGCGTCTTAAAGCCGGTATCTACCCCAGGGCTTTTCAAGAAGCCTTGGGGTAAGACAACCAAGACGGGGCTATGAAGGTCCCGAATCAAAGACCGCCTCACGGACGAACCTCCGGCGAACATTCGCCGAATCCCACCATGCGCAAAGAACTCAACGTCGAGCGCCTCTTCGGAGGTCAGCCTCTTCTGTCGCCCCAAGGCTCGTCCTGGGAATCCGGCGTCACCTTCAACGCCGCCGCCGTCCACCTCGCCCTCACGGACGAGAACCTCCCGGCGATCCGCGCCCTACTGGGCCGGGGCGAGGAGCCGCGCGAGATCGTCGCGCTCCACTATCGGGCACGCCCGAGCGAAGATCCGGGCTTCCCGTTTACCCGCTCGTACGTCGGCGTTTCCGTCCATGAACCGGATCTCACGCCGATCCGACGTTTCGAGGCCCCGGTCCTCTCGCCCGAAGAACCGTACGAGGCGCTGGGCTCCGAAGACCCGCGCGTAATCCGCTTCGACGATGCCTGGTGGATGGTCTACTGCGGCGTCGCCCCGCTCGACGACCCTCAGGATCCCAAGCGGACCTGGGTCGGTTCGCTCTGCGTCGCCCGTTCGGAAGACTTGGTGAACTGGACGAAGTGCGGCGTGGCCGAAGGGCTTTCGGGCGACGTTCCGGGAGCGCACAGCAACAAGGACGGCGTCCTCTTCCCCGACCGGATCGACGGCAAGGCCGTGATGCTGCACCGCCCGATGGCGGGCCACCACCGCGACTGGGGCACGAACCTCGCCGTCGCCGACGGTCCCGCGGGCCCTTACGAGGATCTGGGTTGGGTCCACGGTCCACAGCGGAACGACGGGTACGTGGCGAGTTGGTGCGGCGCGGGCGCCACGCCGATCGCACTGGGCCGGGGACGTTACCTCTCGATCGAGCACACCGGCAACTACCTGCCCGAGCACCGCCGCAAGTACGTGCTGGACGCGTTCCTCTACGACTTCGAGCGAGGCGACCTCCGTCGTCCCGAGACGCTCGTCGCGGCCCGGTTGGACGACTTTATGCGTCCGGAGACGGAGTTCGAGGTGAAGGGGCCGTTCGCCGATAGCGTGGGCAACGTTCTCTTCTGCTGCGGCGCCTACGTCTACGACGGTTGGCTGTACCTCGTGTACGGCGGCGGCGACTCGTTTATCCTCGCCGCCCGGGTCCGGCTTGCAGAGCTCCTATGCGCCCTGGAAGAGCGCGCGCTCGTGGCCGCGTAGAATCCGCGCCCAAGGTTCTGAGACGGACCGCCCGGAAGATTCGGGCGGTCCGTCCTGCCCTAAGGGCAGGTTTGGCGCGCGGTTCCGGAGAATCGAACCGGCGACGATCGGAGGGTAACGACGCCGCTCCGTGAAAAATCTTCTTGGCGTTCTGGCTAAACCGTGTTACATTCCCTTTGGATCACGGACCGACTTGCGGCCGTGTCGCCTACACCATGCATCCGAAGACGCTCACGTCGGCAAAGTCGCCGCTCTCGTCCCTCGAAATGCCTCTCGAAGAGGATACGCTCGCCTTCTGGCTGGAACGCATCGGACGCGTTCCGCTCCTGACCGCCGAACAGGAGACCTCCCTCGGTCGCCGCGCCCGCAAGGGCTGCCAAGATTCGCGCGAGAGGCTCGTCTCGACGAACCTACGCCTCGTCGTCAGCGTCGCCAAGCGTTTCGCCGGACGCGGCGTGCCGATGCTCGACCTGATCCAAGAGGGCAACCTGGGGCTGCTCAAGGCGGTGGATCGTTTCGACCCCGAGCGCGGTTACCGTTTCAGCACGTACGCGACGTGGTGGATTCGCCAAGCCGTCGCCCGGGGGCTCGCCGCGCAGGGTCGCGCGGTACGGCTTCCCGTCCACGCGGGCGAGGCCCTGCACAAGGCGCTCGCCGAAGCGGCGCGCCTGCGCCAGAGTCTCGGGCGGGAAGCGACCGCCGACGAGATCGGCCAGAGTCTCGGCATCTCCGCCACTCAGGTGTCGAGAGTCATGGGGGCGGCCATCGATCCCCTTTCCCTCGACTCTCCCGTGGGAGAGATCGAAGGCGCTTCGCTGGGCGACGTGGTGGCGGACGGCCAGGGGCCACGTCCCGACGAGCAGGCTCTGACGCACCTCTCGCGCCTGGAGGTCGAGCAGCTGTTGGAGACCCTCTCAAGCCGGGAACGCGCCGTCGTCCGGCTTCGCTACGGCTTCGCCGACGATCGTCCGCACTCCTTGGAAGAAGTGGCGCGCGCTCTGAGCGTCACCCGCGAGCGCGTCCGGCAGATCGAAAAGCAGTCGCTCACCAAACTTCGGCAGCCCGACTGCTCCGAGCGCATCCTCGCCTGCGTGGGCTAGGAATCCGGCTCTCGAGTGGCCGCCGAGCGCTACTCGGCGGCCACTCGAGAGCGTCTTCTCGGTAAAATCAGGGCGATGCAGGTCCCCGAGTTCGGTGTCCTCAGGCACGATGGAACGCACGTTCCGCTCTACAGTCTCGCTTCGGAAAGCCCGGTCGCCCTCGTGTTCCTCCGGCATCTGGGCTGCCTTTTCTGCCGCGAGCAGGTCGCCGTTCTGCGTGACGCCCTTCCGGATGCGAACGTCGCGTTCATCTCGATGGCCGATCCCCGCCTGGCCGCGCGCTTCCGCACCTGGATGCGATCGCCCCATCCTTTCCTCTGCGATCCAGAGCGGCAGATCTACCACGCGTTCGGCCTCCAGCGCGGCACCCTTCGCCAGCACTTCGCCCCCCACGTCGTCGGGCGCGGCCTCGCCGCGATGCGTGCCGGGTATCGCTCAGGGCGCCCGACCGAGGACATGTGGCAACTCGGCGGCACGTTCGTTATGGACGCCGAAGGGTGCGTCACCGCCGCCTTTCCCGCCGTCGACGCAGGCGACCACCCTAGCCCTGAAGCCCTTCGCCGCGCTCTGGGTCCCGTGCCTTCGCGGTCAGTTCCTTAGCTGCGTCGACCGCGCCTATTCGACGCGCGAGGAGTCCCAGGAGTTCGAACGGACGACTTTCAAGATGTACGGAAGTCGACAGAGCGTCCGAACGAAGATGGACGCTCTGGAACCCTCGCCTTTTGCACGTCGTCTAAACGACGATGCGAGTTTCTGAGTACGGCGTTCTGAGGGACGACGGGACTCAGGTTCCCCTCTACAGCCTCGCGGCTGACCGTCCGGTCGCCCTCGTGTTTCTGAGGCATCTCGGGTGCGTCTTCTGCCGTCAGCTCGTGGCAAAGTTCCGGGACGAGTTGGCGGACGAGAACGTGGTTTTCGTCACGATGTCCGAGCCCGCTCTCACACGACGGTTCCGCAAGTGGATGCGCTCGCCCCATTTCTTCCTGGCCGATCCCGAGCGACGGCTGTACGAGGCGTTCGGAGTGCCGCGCACGAGCGCCGGGAGGTTCTTCTCCGCCCAGGTCGTCCGCAAAGCGCTCGCCGCCTACCGGGAGGGCCACCGCAACAGCCTCACCTTCGACGACCAACTTCAACTGAGCGGCACCTACGTGATGGATCGCGAGGGCCGGGTTCTCGCCCGGTTCGTCGCCGAAAACATCAGCGACGCGCCTTCCCCGGAAACGCTCCGGGAAGCCCTGTGCGGGGCAGCGAACGAAGAGGAGCCGGAGGGTTCATCCTCGTTCGCCGCCGCGTATCCTACGATCTTTTAAACCGTGCCAGGGCACGATCAAGGTAAGCCGTTTCCGGCATCTTCAGAGCTCGACTCACGAAGAAGAAGGCCCAGAATCCCACAAGGCCAAGCAGAAGCAGGCCGAGCGCGTCCAGCAGATGGCCCTTGCCGGCAGGCAGAACGAGACCGCCGACATAGGCGACCGCGCCGCCCACGACGGCGGCGAGGGCCGATTTGCCCACCGTCTCGACCACGCCCCGGCGGTCGAGCGCGCCCACTTCCCGCTCGAGGGCGAAGAACAAGACCACCGCGAGGATCATCGCCGCGAGGTTCGTCGCCCAGATCAGGCTCTTATAATCGGGCGACGTTCGGACCGCCAACGCGCACAGTCCGATAAACAGAACCGTGATCCCGGTGCTGATCGCGACCGGCTTGAGGGTCTTATGGAGCGAGAAGAAGCCACGCATCAGCACCGGTTGCATGCACCAGGCGAAGATCGCGAACGAGAAGATCCGCATGCAGTCCGCGATCCCGGCGAGGGCCGCCACCTCGCCCTTCGCTTTCCCCCAGCCGTAGAGAAGGTGAGCGATCTGCGGCGCCAGGGCGAACATCAGGCCGCCGGACATCATGCCAAGGTAGATCACCGTGCGCAGGGTTTTGGAGACCTGCTCGCGGTAGAGGTCCATCCGATCCTTCGCGACGTACTCCGACAGCACGGGAAAGATCGCGAGAGCGAGCGCTTGGCCGAAGAAGCCGAGCGGCGCCTGCATCAGGTTGTTCGAGGCGTCGAGGATCGTGTTGATGCCGTTGCCGCCGTAGTAGCCCGCGAACTTCTGGACGATGATCGTGACCATGCTCGGCAGGGAGAAACCGAGGATCACCGGCAGCAGGAGAACGAAGAACTTGCGGACGCCGGGTTCGCGAACATCGAGCGAAGGCGTAAAGTGGCTGCCCGCCTTGATCATCGCGAGGGCGGGCAAGACGAGGTTCCCCACCATCGCGCCGACGAGGGCGCCCCACGCCATGCTCTCGATCCCCAGGCCGAAAAGCCGTGGCAGGAGCGTGGCGCCAAGGATAATGCCCAGGTTGTAGACGTTCGGCGCGAGCCCCGGGGCGGCGAACTGCTTGCGCGCGTAGAGCGTCGCCAGCAGGACCGAGCCCACGAGGAACGCGAACTGGGCGGGCAGCATGATCCGGCTCGCCCGGATCGCCGGCTCCAGCACGGCGTCCGGCTTGCTCTCCTGGAAAAAGCCCACGATCCAGGGCGCGAGTCCCCAGGCCAACGCGATCAGGACGACGGCGACGAGGGCGCACAGGGTAGTGACCGCGCTGAACGTCTTCCATGCCTCCTTTTCCTTCCCTTTATGGAGCAGATCGCTGAACACCGGGATGAACGCCGAGGAGAGTCCGCCGCCCGCGATGAGCATAAAGATCATGTCGGGGATGCGCGAGGCGATGATGTAGGCGTCGGTCTCCAACCCGATGCCGAACTGGGCGTTCATCACCGAGCCACGCGCCATCCCGAGGATGCGGCTGAGCAGGATAGAAGCGAACATGATGCCCCCCGCGCGGGCCACCTGGGCGGTACGGGGGGCAGCGGGCGCGGCGTCGGCCATGAGGCTCGATTGTGACACGCCTGCCACTGGGGAACCCAGGACCCTCTCCAGACGCCGTACGCTCCATGAGTCGTTACGAAAGTGAGATCAAGGTCCAGGCCGCCCCCGACGCGGTGTTCGCCTACGTCAAAGAGCCGAGGAACATGCCTAAGTACCTGCCAACCGTCCACGGGGCGAGTTCTCAAGGCGAAGGGCGCGTGGCGGTCGATGGCGAGGCGGCGGGACACGAGTACCACAGCGACGGCTGGTTCAAGGTCGACGACGACGCCCGGACGATGAGTTGGGGAAGCGACGGCGAGAACAAGTACTCGGGCGACCTCCACGTCCGCGAGCACGAGGATCATAGCCACGTCGCGGTCTCACTCGACTTCGAGCCCAAACCCGGCCAGGAGGAGGCGTTCGAGGCGCAGTCCGGGAGCCGCGACAAGACGATCCAGGAAGGCCTCGACGCCGCGCTCCAATCGATCAAGAACGAGATTGAAGGCCAGGGCGGCAAGGTCCCGTCCCCAGCGGGCTAGAGGCGCGGGCTCCGTTCCCTGTATTCTAATGCGGTGAATCCTTGGCTGCAGCCGGAGCCGCAAGGCTGGTGGCACGTCGTCGACGACGCCGTGATGGAAGACCTCGGGTCGGGTGACGTGACGGCGGGCGCCTTGCCCGCCGATCTCCTCGCGGACTGGCGCATCGAGGCCCAGGCCGACGGCGTCGTCTCAGGAGTCGGCATCGCCGAGTACCTTCTCGCGCCGATCGCGGGCGAGCCGGACGGTTGCTTTATCGAGGTCCACCTTGCCGACGGAGAGTCCGTCGGACGCGACACTTTGGTGATCTCCGGCCGTGCGCCCGCACGCCGTGTGCTCGCGGCCGAGCGAACCGCCCTCAACTTCGTGATGCTCCTGAGCGGCGTGGCCACCCTGACCCGGGAGTTCGTGCGCCGAGTCGACGGAACGGGGGCGAAGATCATCGACACCCGCAAGACGGTCCCGATGCTCCGGGCTCTCCAGAAGTACGCGGTGCGATGTGGCGGCGGCCATAACCACCGGATGGGCCTCTACGACGCGGCGATGCTCAAGGACAACCACATCGCCGCCGCCGGTTCGATCACCGCCGCCGTCGAGGCGTTCCGCGCCACCGCGAGCCACATGATCAAGCTGGAGGTCGAGTGCGAGACTCCCGAGCAGGTGGAGGAGGCGGTCGCGGCACGGGTCGACGTCGTCCTGCTGGACAACATGGACCCTTTCACGATGCGCGAGGTGGTGGGCTTGCATCGGGGCAAGGTTCTTTTCGAGGCGAGCGGCGGCATCAACCTGGACACGGTGCGCGGCGTCGCCGGGACCGGCGTGGACGTCATCTCGGTCGGCGCGCTCACCCACTCGGCGGTCGCCCTGCCGTTCCACATGGAGTTCTCGTGACCGCTCCCAGCGGCGAGTGGCGCGACGTCGAGTCGATCGATTCGACCCAGCGGCTTGCCGCCGAGCTGTTGCGCGCCGGGGAAGACGTCGGCGTCGTCTTGGCGCGCGCGCAGACGGGTGGCGTCGGTCGCTTCGGACGCGCTTGGCACTCGCCGCCCGGCACGTCGCTTTCGCTGACCCTGATCCTGCGGAGCTACCGAGACCACCCTGCGCCCCACTACGTGGGCATGGCGGTCGCCCTCGCCGCCGCCTCCGCCCTCCACTGCCAACTCGCCTGGCCGAACGATCTCGTCGTCGGTCCGAAGAAGCTCGGCGGCATCCTGACGGAGATCGTGGACGGGGTTCCCCTCGTCGGGATCGGCGTCAACCTCGACGTCGAAGCGTTCCCGCCGGAGATCGCCCACCGTGCGACGTCGCTTCGTTTAGAGCAGGGCGGGACGCACGACCCCCGAACGATCGCGGAGCGGATCGTCGCCGCCCTCGCGAACCTTCCCGAGCCGGACGCGTGGGCTCCGCTGGCTCCGATCTGGTCGATGTTCGACCACACGCCCGGAAAGCGCTACCGACTCCCTTCGGGCGAGGAGGCGGTCGCCCTCGGCGTCGGCGCGGACGGCCGTCTGCTGTGCAGCGTCGAGGGCGAGACGCAGGCGGTGATGGTGGCCGAGGCCCTGTTCGGCTAGGGCTTGACCGCCGACTCAAGGGCGTCGAGCGGAGCCCACCACCTGCCTTCCTTCAGCACGATCACGTCCGGCAGATCCTTCCACGAGCCGTCGACCTGAATCTTCGGAGAGCCCAGCGGGGCCACGACCGTGCGCTCGTCCTTGGTGAGGGTCAGGACGCAACGGTCGTCGTCCCGCTTGGCGGTCCAGCCTCGCAGGCCCGCCCACGCGCCGAGATCGGCGAAGGACAAGGCATCGGCGTTCTGCCAGACTCGGATCGCCCCGCCTCCGAGCGAGACGTTCACCGCTCGCTCCAGTCGTCGCGACTCAAGGCCGCCCACGACCTGACGCGCCATGCCCTCCGCCAGCAGGCCAGGGTCCGAGGGGAAATCGCCGTACTTCACAAAACCGATGTCGGCACGCATCCAACGAGTACGTAGACGAATTTTAACGTTCGTAGAGCTTGAAGTGATCCACACATCCGAGCCGATGGGAAGGCCGCTCGGGAGCCCATGACGGTACCCCGTGTCTCCGGGAGTTAGGAACTCCGGTTCAGCGAAGACATCGAGTTCTCCCGCCTTCGTCTTGAATTCGGCTGAGCGGGGCGAGTCCCACTCCCGAACTACGGCCCAAGCCTCGGCGTCCTCTCGCACAAAACTTAAGGGGGCACCGGGCTTCTGAGACCCACCGACAAGAGGTGCGAAGCCCTTTGCCATCATCCACTCATCCAAGGTAGGGGGAGACGAGGAACGAAGGACGAGTGAGAGGAGAAGAGAGATCATCTTAGCCCTTTACGAGTTCAAGAGACGTGTAATCTACAGTAACGATCACCGGATTGATTGCTGTAGTAGGAACGAATTCGTAGATCAATCCAAAGTGGTTGTTATTGTTACCCCAGAGATAGGAGGGATAAGGCCAAGCAACGACGGGCTTCATCCACGAAGCTCCTTGAGAATACTCGTATAGATAGGAGTTTGAAGCATCGAATCGTGCATCAATGCTGCCCACAGAGCCAGAGACTATAGCGTGGTAAGTAAAAAGTTGTTTTTTATAGTCGGTAGACACAGTGTCGGAGAAAGGAGCCGCGAGAAGAGCGTTGGTCCGGAATTCGATCTGGATGGTCCCTCCATTTCCATTACTAGCTTGCGCGAAGTACGCGGTTGCCGAAGCGCTGTAACCCTGCGAAGCAAAAGCGGTATTTAAGATCGCCGCCCAGTCCGCGCACTGCATACCCACAAGCGGATTGCCGTTCATGGAGCTTGAGAAGAGATTCAGCATCAGTTTGGGATTGGGGTTGCGGACATCTCCGTTCAATCTTGATATAAACTGAACGTCTTTGTTAGCATTATAGTAAATTTTATGGTTTGACGATCTTCTGCTGTAGCGCATTCCTTCGACCATCTTCTGGCGCATGTCGGCCTGTCCCGACGCGCTGAAGGCCCAGCGGCAGGCATACTCCAGAAAGTCGGTCCACGGCACGGCCTGGAGTCCGACCGGAACATCGTCGACAACGTAGAGTCGTTCCCATGTCTCGCTCGCGCCGTTGTTGCCACGCAAGTTCGTCTCTTCTTCGACGAGCGGAAGATCGTAGGAGACTTCCAGTTGGCCGAGAGCCACGGAGGCCGGAAGACCGGAAACGACCACCGTGCGGGTAACCGGAACGCCGTTCTTCGGCAACGTGATCGCGGACGGGTTCGTCGAGGAGATGCTGAGAGGAAGATATTGGGTTCCCGTCCCGTTCGCGTCGGGAGCCGCGATCCGGGCCGAGGTCCAACTCAGAGCGCCGGAGAGGTCTAAGGAACGCGAGTTGCGGAACACCACCTGGATGGTCGTGCTCGTCGTACCCCGCTTGAAGACCACGCCGCTGACCTGGGCGGGAGCCCGGTCGTTCGAATACTCGACGGATGGCAGGACGCCGCCGGTCGAGTTGTTCGCATAGTAGAAGTTGCGATCCGAGGCGGGGATGTTCGAAGCGTAGTCCCGTTTGGCGAGTTCAACGTCCGCGAAGCGTTGAGGGACGCTCACCTGGGCCGAGGCCAGTGGCGCTAAGCATCCGAGGAGCAGGAGGAGGACGCAAAGTCTGATCCGCACCCGCCTATGATAAAGCGATTTTCCGAGAACGTCAAGACGATGACTCGTCTTTGGGGATCGAGGCGTTCGCCCGGTTGATCCGCGCGTTCCGGCGCAGGCCGTCCAGGCCCGCCCGCCGCAGGGGCGAGCCGCGCGTGAGGAGGTCCCAGCGCTCTTCGGACAGGGTCTCGATCTCCAGCAGCGAGGGCCATTCTCGGTCGCGAAGGAGGTCCGGCTCCGTCGCCCGCGCGCCGCGCAGGGGCTGCGACGGACGCTCCGCGTTGAAGGGGCACACCTCCTGGCACACGTCGCAGCCGAACGTCCAATCGCCGATCCCGGCGGCCAGCGCGGGGTCGATCGGTCCTTCGTGTTCGATCGTCAGGTAGCTCACGCACCGCCGCGCGTCCACGCCCCAGCGATCGTCCGCGAACACGATCGCGCCGGTGGGGCAGGCGTCGACGCAGCGGGTGCAGGTTCCACAGCCGCCCAAGGCAGGCTCGTCCGGCTCCCAATGGGCGGTCGTTAGGATCAGGCCGAGGAAAAACCAGCTTCCGCGATGGGAATCGATCAGCATCGTGTTCTTCCCGAACCAACCGAGTCCGGCGAGCCGCGCGTAGTCGCGCTCGAACACCGGGGCGGAGTCGACGCAGGGACGGCAGGCGAACCCTTCCGCCTCGATCGTCGCGGCGAGCCGGCGCAGCTTCGAGCGCAGCACCTTGTGGTAGTCCCGTCCCAGGGCGTAGCGCGCGACGCGCGGCCTCCCCGGAACCGGCGGCGCCGGGCGTCCGTAATCCAAGGCCACCGCGACGACCGAGCGGGCGCCGGGAAGGAGGGCGTCCACGTCGGCCCGCAGTTCCCGCGAGGCGGCGAGCCATCCCATGCCCGCGCCGTGGCCGCGGGCGAGCCACGCGTCGAAGAAGCCCAGGTGGGGGGCGGGCGAGGCGTCGCAGACCCCGAGGGCGGAAAGGCCCAGGCCGCGCGCCGCAAATCTCAGGTCGTCCTTCGTCAAATCCCCGTCTCACGGTACCCTCCCTCCATCGGGAACCGACCGTACCGTTCGGTCCGTTCGAACGTAAAAGAGCTATGCGCCGTCGTCTTCTCCCTGCCCTTCTGCTCGCGGCGGCGACCCCCTTCGCCCTCGCCCAGCCCACGCCTCCCCGGACGGCCCCGCCGAAGACCGCCCCCGCCCAGGCCGCGCCCCCCCAGACGATCGACGCCGGGACCGCCGTCGCCACCGTGAACGGCGAGGCGATCCCGGCGAGCGAGTACTACCGCCGTCTGGAGTGGTTCCGCCCCGACCCTAAGAGCGCGCTCGCGTCCTATCCGGCGGGCTTTCAGGTTCTCCGGCAGATGATCTCCGAACGGATGATCCTCCAGCTCGCCAAAAGCGAGAACGTCGCGCCGACCGCCCCGGAGATCGACGCCCGCCTTGCCCAGACCTACCGCGACAATCCGACGCTCAAGGCCGAGATCGCCGAGGCGGGCGGCACCGAGGCCGATCTTCGCACCCAGCTTATCGCCGACGAAGCCCGCTTCAAGCTCGTCACGGCGGGCGTGACGATCACGGACCAGCAGGTCGAGAAGCGCTACGTCGACACCCCCGACGAGTTTCGGCAACCGGCTCGCTACAAGCTCCGCATCATCGCCGTGGGCGACAGCGACACCCAGGCCAAGGTCGACGCCGCCCTGCGGGCGAACCGTCCCTTCGCGGACGTGGTGAGGGATTTCAGCCTCGACAGCGTCACCAAGAACACCGGGGGAGAGTACGGCGAGGTCTCGGAGAACTCCCTCGCCGACGCGGTCCGCCGCGCGATCGAGGTGACGCCCGTCGGGTCGACCACCGCTTGGATCCAAGGGGCCGGAAGCCAAGCCCGCGTCAAGTTTCTCGTCGAGGCGGTCGTTCCCGCGAAGATGCTGCCCCTCGATGCCACGCTACGGACGAGCATCCGTCGCCAGATGATGCTCGAGATCGGTAAGAACAAGAACGGCTCGGCGATCGCGAAGGATCTCGACGCCGCGACCCTCAGCGCGAAGGTGACCCTCGTGCAGACCCAGTTCCAGAAGTTCTACAACGACATCCTCGACCGTCTCAAGAAGGCACAGGGCTAAGGGTTGGTTCGCGTCGTCCCGCTTACGGCGGCGGTCTTGACGGAAGGCTCTTGGAAAGGCGCCTACCATCCCGATCCCGCCCACCCCTCCTTCCGTTCGGGCATGCTCCCGGTTCCCGCCGACGGCGTTCCGGACGGTGCGACCCTTCTCATCCTGGACGCGACGGCCACGCCGCTGGGCGAGCTGGTCTACATCGTGGACCGGCTTCTCGGCCCCGGCGGCTGCCCCTGGGACCAGGAGCAGACCCACGAGACGCTCCGCAAGTACCTGATCGAGGAGACGTACGAGACGATCGACGCCATCGACGCGGGCGACCTGGAGGCCCTGCGCGAGGAGTTGGGCGACCTGATCCTCCAGCCGGTGCTCCACGCGGGCATCCGCAAGGCGGCGGGGGGTTGGAGCATCGACGACGTGGCGCGGGGCATCGTGGACAAGCTCGTCCGCCGCCACCCCCACGTTTTCGGCGAAGTGTCGGTGTCCGGCACGGACGACGTCCTGCGGAACTGGGAGGCGATCAAGAAGACGGAAGGCAAGGAGAGCGTTCTCAAGGGTGTTCCCCGCGCCATGCCCGCCCTCGCCCGGGCGCTGCTCGTCAGCAAGCGCGCCGCTCGCGCGGGCTTCGAGTGGCCTTCGATAGAAGGCGTCTTGGAAAAACTGGACGAGGAGGAGCGGGAGGTCCGTGAGGCGCTCGAGTCGGGCGACCTCGCGCACATTCAGAGCGAGATCGGCGATCTCCTCTTCACGGTCGTGAACGTCGCCCGCTGGGCGAAGGTCGACCCCGAAGAGGCCCTGCGCGGGATGTTGGACCGCTTCTCGCGCCGCTTCGAGCGCATGGAATCGCTGACCCCTTCGCCGCTTGGCGAGCTGAGCCCGGAGGCGTGGGACGCCCTCTGGAACCGGGCGAAGGCCGAGGTGGGCTAGATGCGCAACGAGTGGCTCGCCTCAGGGGGCGCGTATCTGATCCTAGGCGTGGCGTGGGTCGTCGCGGCGATCCTGTTCATCGTGTCGGCCCTGCGGATGGGCGCCGCACGGGGACAGGAGGGGGACGGCTGCGTTCTCGCGATCGGTACCTTCGTGACGATGGCGGTCGGCGGCGGCATCGGCCTTCAGATCGCTCCCTATCCTTGGTTCGTCCTGACGGCTCTGGGACTTGGCCTGCTCTTTCCCGGTCTTCTGGTGACCTACTGGGCCCGAAAGCGTTAGGTATCCTACCTCTCGCTATGCTTGTCCGTCGCCCGATCTAGCTTTCCGCGACCGACTCCCGACGAGGGAGAGCGGATCGTCGTGCCCGAAAGAGACCTAGAAAAGGAGAAAGAGACACCATGCTGTTCAAAGACGAGGCGGCCCTGCTGGCTTGCCGCTGGCGCGCCCTGCGCACCGAAGACGAGATCGAGGACGTCGCGGCCCAGACCGCCGTCGCCTTGGCGAAAGAGCCCCAGGTCCCCGAGGACGTGCTCGATGCCCTGGATGGCCTGATGCGCCATTACGACAACCGCGGCCACGCCATCGTGCGGATCGTCCGCTACATCGACGGTCTGTGCGCCGACCGCGAGCCACAGCGGGCGTGATCCAAGAGCCGTTCTCCTCTATCGGGGAGAACGGCCAAACGCGTCCCAGTAGGCCTTGCCCCGGGCGACCAACTCTTCGATCGACCGAACGTCGCCTTCGACATCGAGCCGCTCGCCCCGGACTTCGATGCGATAGAACGTCTCGCCCACCAAGCCCTCAAAGCGAAAGGCGACTTCCCCCTCGTCTTGGAGAAAGGCGGCGTTGGACACGTCCTGCGTCTCCTGCGCGATCTCAGTGGCGGCCCATTCCCAAGGCACCGATTCCTCGATCCCGATCGGACGGTCGCCTCGACTCTCGACGAAGGTCCAGCGGTTGGTCCGCAACGCCAAGACATGGGCGATCCGAAACTCGACTTCGACGTCGAGGTGGTCGACGTCGAGGCAGATGGTACAGACGCGGGAGTCCCGGTCGAAACTCAGCGACCGGAGAGCGGCGTCGTGAAGCGCGGCCCAGAGACCGAGCGGTTCGGCATCGGCGGGCGGATGCGCCCAATCAAGTCGGCGCTCTTCGGGACGCACCTTCAGAACGCTCCCTTGAGGTACGACCAGCCCGTTTCCTGGCGGTGCACCACCTCGGCGACGCCGGAGGGCACGATCCGCACGAACGGAAACAGGGCCGACTTTGCGAGGTGACGTCCCCGCACCGTGTTACCGCAGGCGGCGAACTCGACGCCGTTCTTCGCGAGCGCGGAGACACGTGCCGCCAAGGGGTTGCGGCGAACCAGAAGCAGATCGAGTCCTGCCCCGTGGCACACGATCTCGATTCGCACGGGCTCTGGCGCGAACGCCTTACGTAGGTTCGCCGCGTTGTTCAGGACGACGCCGTACGGGATGGTTCCGGCGAGGTTGACTTCGATCACGACCTGATGACCCGATGCCTGCGCTCCGGTGGCCTGGACGGGCGGCACGAAAAGAAAGGGCGGAAAGAACATTCCTGCACGATAATAGACGAGATGTTCGCCTTCCTCGTCCTCGCCGTCACGCCGAAATGGCTCGACACGTCCCTGGCGGGCTACGCACTCCAGTACGACGAAGGGCACTCGAGCGTGGGCGTGGCCGATCCGAAGACGGGCTACTAGCTCGTGCGCACGGTCGAGTGCGACGGCGGCATCCTGGGACTCGTCCTCACGCGCGACCGCCACGTCGTGGCCCAGGATGGGTATAGCGTTCCGAGCTTGGGGAAGAAGGGCGACATGGCGCTGACGACCAAGGCTCTTCCCTCCCTTCGTACGGGCAAGGGCGTCGTCATCGGCGACTCGCCGAACGCCGTCCGGACACGTCTCGGCGCCCCGACGAAGGTCACGCCGCACGGCCGGTTCGTGGACTACGTGTACAAGGGGCGGAGGGGCGACGGGGATCATGAGCAGACCTACACCTTCAAAGCAGGCCGGCTGATCGAGGTCTCGTTCTTCCGGGACGCGACGCAAGGCGCGGGTTAAGCCTCAGAGGCGGGGTAGGGTGAGGTGGTTCCGCCATGCCGATTCTCCTTCCCAGTCCCGCTCTCGACGCCGCGCGCGGCGTGCTCCAGCGTACGATCGGCCCTGCCGCCACGCGGTTCGACCTCACTTCTCTGACTCCCCGAAAAGACGGGCTCGACGCGTTCGTGGTCGAGGCGAAGGGCGGCACGGTCCACGTCGAAGGGACGAGCGCGGTGGCGATCTGCCGCGGTGCGTACGAGTACCTGAAGGAGGCCTGTCACGTCCAGGCGAGCTGGAACGGCGGGCCGCTCAGGGTCACGGCGCTCCCAGACTACGCGAAGCGGAGCGTCGTCGGGCCGAACCGCTGGCGGCACTACTTCAATATCTGCACCTTCGGCTACACGACGGTCTGGTGGGACTGGGCGCGTTGGCAGCGAGAGATCGACTGGATGGCCCTGCACGGCATCAACATGCCTTTGGCGATGACAGGGCAGGACAAGGTGTGGCAGACGACCTTCCGATCGCTCGGCGTTCCGCAAGCCTCCTTGGACAAATGGTTCTGCGGCCCGGCGTTCGAGCCTTGGCACTGGATGGGCAACGTCAACGGCCATATGGGTCCGCTTCCCAAGAGCTGGCTCGACGGGCAGGCCGCCCTACAGAAGCGGATTCTCGCCCACGAACGGTCGCTGGGCATGAAGCCCGTCGTGCCGGGCTTCAGCGGCTTCGTGCCGACGGACTTCTCGAAGTTCCATCCGGAGGTCAAGCTATCCAGCCCCACCGCATGGGCGGGCTTCTCGCCCACGACGTTCGTGGACGTGCGGAGCCCGATGTTCGTCGAGATCGGGAGGCGGTTCGTCCAGAACTACCGGAAGACGTTCGGTTCGGACCACCTCTACCTCTGCGACACCTTCAACGAGCAGAATCCGCAGTTCCCGAAGGAGACGGAGGCCGAAGACCTCGCCGCCAGCGGGCGTTCGGTGACGACCGCCCTGCGCAAGGCCGATCCGCAGGCGACCTGGGTGATGCAGGGTTGGCTTTTCTACAACGCGGCAGACTACTGGACGGCGGCGCGCGTGGAGGCGCTGATGCGCGACGTGCCCGAGAACGGCATGATCGTGCTCGACCTTGCCACGAACGAGAGCGCGGTCTGGAAGCGGCTTCCGCCCGTGCGGCGGATGGGTTGGGTCTACAACACGCTCCACAACTACGGTCAGACCACCGGCCTCCAAGGGAATCTCCAGCGGCTCGCCGACCGCGCCCACGAGGACCTGCGCGATCCCGAGCACGGGAAGTTGATGGGCATGGGGCTGACGCCCGAGGGCATCGACCAGAACCCCGTCGTGTACGAACTCATGACGGACGCGATGTGGACCCGCGACCGGATCGACGTCTCGAAGTGGATCGAGGGCTACGTCCGCTCGCGCTACGGCGACGCCCCGCCCGAGGCCCTCGCCGCGTGGCGCGTCCTGCTCGACGCGATCTACGACCGGGATCTCGCTTGGTACCGGGCGTCGTGGCGGCTTCGGCCCGCGTTCCGGGTCGACCGCCCCGCCTACGATCCCGCGAAGCTCAAAGAGGCGGTGCGCCTTCTTCTCGCTTGCTCCGGGCTCAAGGAGAACGTCCTCTACCAGCGCGACCTCGTGGATGTGTCGAAGACGTGGCTCGGGACGTTGGCCGACCTCCGTCTGGCGGGCGCGCTCTTGAACCAGAATCTCGACTCGGCTCTAGCCCATCTTGAGCGCGCCCGGTTCTTCGCGCTTCTCGGTGAGATCGACGGCGTGATGGCGACCCGCCCCGAGCATCGGCTCTCGACGTGGATCGCAGACGCGCGCCGGTGGGGAGCGACGACGGCGGAAAAAGACCGAATGGAGGCGAACGCCCGAACCCAAGTCACCGTTTGGGGCGGCCCCGTGCTCTACGACTACGCGAACAAGGAGTGGGCGGGGCTTACGGACGACTTTCTCCTCGCACGGTGGCAGGCCTACTTCGCCGGCCTCGACGCGGGTCGGTCGGCCGACCTCCCCGCCTTCGAGCTCGGCTGGACCCAGCGGACGAGCGTCGTTCGGGAGTCGCCGTCGGGCGAGCCTTACGCACGGGTGGCGGCGACGTTCGCCTCCGAGAAAGACGAGCCGACGGAGATCGCGACGCCCAAGGGGATCGACGACGAGCCGGGCATCGCGGTGGGCAAGCCGGTGCGCGCCTCGTCGAGCGAGGTCGGGCACGGACCCGAGGCGGCGGTCGACGGGCACGCCCTCGGTGTGTACTGGGCGGCCAGTCCGGCTCCGCAATGGTTAGAGGTCGATCTGGAGACGGTGCGCCGACTCGACGGGGTCGCGGTGGTTCCTTACTTCGGCGACCACCGCTCGTACCGCTACCGGATCGAAGTCTCGGCCGACGGAAAGGCGTACACCAAGGTCGCGGAGGGTGAGGGCAAGGCGACCCTCGCGGGCTATCGGCATCGCTTCGACGCCAAGGCGCGGTACGTGCGGGTCACGATGCTGAGCAACAGCGCGAACGTCGGGGTTCATATCCAGGAGTTGCGGGTGTTCGGGACGTAGAGGCCTCCGGGTGGGGCCGGGTTTACTCTCCCTATGGCCGGACGTTGGGAACGCGAATATTTTCAGCCGGAGAACGGCGACGCCTTTCTCCACTACATCGTGTTCGGCGACATCGACCCCGAGCGGGAGATCCCCGCGAAGGAGTACCGCACAAGCGGTCCGCCGCAGGGCACGGAGCTGGAGTTCTTCGTCGCGAAGGACCAGCCGGAATGGATGGAAGGATGGACGACGGGCTACTTCGGCGCGCTTCTCGAGGAGCAGCCGGAGCTGAACGTGAAGGACGCGAAGGGCTTCGCGATGCTCCACGGCGAGGTCGAGGACCCTGAGACGCTGGACTACCTGCGCGACACGGTCGGCGTGGTCACCGCCCTCCTCGACGCGGGGGGGACGGCGGTGCTGGACGCGGTCGCCCTGCGCTGGTGGTCGCCCGAGGAATGGCGCGCGACGATCTTCGAGCCTGCCGGGCCAGAGCCGATCGAGCACATCACCCTGCTCGCCTCCGCCGAGATCGGCGGCTTCTGGATCCATTCGCAAGGGATGCGGAAGTTCGGCCGTCCCGACCTCTCCGCGCGGGGGCTCGCAGAGGACGACCTCGACCTGTTCGCGGGGCTCTTCGAGTCGTTGACCGTCACCCTTGCGAGCGGGGCCGTTATCCCGGATGGCCAACGCATCCGTATCGGCGGCACGAAGGTCTTCAGATCGGTAAGCCTCGTCGAAGAGGACGAAGAAGGCGATTTCGACAACGCGCGGTACGAGTTGAAGTAGGTTGCGATAGGATCGCTGACCACTCCCGCAGGGTTGGAATCCGATGAGCGGCGATCCTATCGCGGCGGGTCACGGCCGCCTCAGAAAGCCTGAGTCCTTTCGAAGCTCTCGCCTCGTAGAAAGGTCGATGAACGAGCTCAATGGCGACCGCTTCGTACTCAAGCGCAAGCTCCTCAAAATCCTTGGGAGCGGCTTCGTGATCGAGGACGCCTCCGGACGCGTCGTGTTGGAGGCGAAGCAGAAGGCGTTCCGCCTGCGGGAGGACATCCGCCTGCGCGACGTCTCCGGGCGAGAGGTGTTGGGCATCTTCGCCCGGAGCGTCCTCGATTTTTCCGCCGCCTACGACGTGGTCGATCTCCAGACGAAGGCGAAGCTAGGGGCGCTCCGACGCAAAGGGTTCCATTCGTTGATCCGGGATACCTGGCAGGTGATGGACGCTCAGGACCAAGCGATCGGGCAGGTCGTGGAGGACAGCCTCGCCCTGGGCTTGGTGCGTCGCTTCGCCTCGAGCCTCGTCCCGCAGAGCTTCGACCTGATGGTCGGCGGTCAGAAGATGGCCGACCTTCGGCAGAATTTCAATCCTTTCACCTATCACCTCAGCGTAGAGTTCACGCCGGCGGCGGTCCGGTTCGACCACCGTCTCGGCCTTGCGGCAGCGACCCTGCTCGCGGTGATCGAAGGTCGGCAGCAGCGGGAGGACTGAGGCGAAAAAGCGGCCCACAAAGCTACGCGAGTGGGCCTATCCTCTCATTGTTCTGGGGATCTGCGGCCCCTTCTTCGCCCGCTCTCGGTGGGCTTGGAAAAGATTGTTATCGTTCGGGATGAGAATGGGATGAAGGCGGAACGATCGGCTTAACCGCCGTTTGGAGTCCCGTACCCCTGAGGCATTCCGGAGTTTCCAGCCGGCGCGCCGCCCGCCGGGGCCTGCATCCCTCCGCCGCCCGGATAGCCCTTCGCGGATTTTTCCAGAGCGGCACGGTCCTCGGCAGACAGCTTGTTGATGTCGTTGCCCGCCTTGGCGAGGTTTTCCGCAGCGCGGCGGCTGGCCGCGTCGTATCCGGGAGCCTGCTCGGAAGAGGCGCACCCGACGAGAGCGGCCACGAGGAGCGAAAAGAAGGGGATGTTTTTCATTTTGAGGACGGGCGGGACCTTGGCTCCGCCCGGACGTTGGGCTTACTTGTACTCCGGCGTGTTGCTGCAGTGCTGCTGCCAGCCGCGCAGAACGTTCGGATCGGGCCCCGAATACCACTCCCACAGAAAATCGTCGCCCGGCACGTCGCCTTGCTTCCAATCGAGCTTGCCAAAGGTCGAGCACGCGTTCTTGCTGATGGCATGGGTGTCCATCATCGTGTAGTTCACCTTGCCCGCATAAGCTTGGGAAAGCCCCTTACCTGGATACGCTCCCTGGAAGGAGTAGGGGTAGTCGAGCGTCCAGGTGCCGAGGTCGGCGAATTCCAGACGACTCGGCATGAACGCGATGATCGAGGCGGGTCGCGTGACCTGCGTGGCGCTGAGACCCTGCTTTCCGTAGAAGTCGATGTGGGCCCACGCGTTGGTGCCCGCCATGCCCGGTTTGATGCCCACCTTCGCCTCTTCCGCGAAGCTGACGCCGAACCAGTACACCGTCCCCGGATTGAAGGAGCCTGGATAGTCGAAGCCCGGCGGGACGAAGATATCCTTCTGCTTCATGTAGGGCTGGATCCGGTAGCGCCAGGTCGTTTTCATGGACAGCTCGTCGCAGACCATGTTGTACGGCGCGTCCGTGCGGCATGGGGCCTGCGGAAGCACGTCGTCGGCGTCGCCCTCGTAGAGGGCGAGCGAGAGTCCCGTCTGCTTGAGGTTCGAGAGATGGGCCGTCTTCTTCGCGGCCATCTTGGCCTGGGCGAACACGGGAAAGAGGATCGCCGCCAGGATCGCGATGATGGCGATGACGACAAGAAGTTCGATGAGAGTGAAGGCTTTTCGCTGCATTGCGTTTTTCGGCTTTCGTAGACGATGCGTCCCTCAGGGAAGACGAGAGGGAGAGGCGAGGGACGAGGCGAGAACGTCGCGGGACGCCTCGGCGGGAAAAAAGCGGGCGGGGACGCGCACCGGCCCTTTGGGAAGGGCCTCGCCCTGCATGAGGGCGCGCAAGCGTTCGACCGCGGTCTGGCTGATGTCCTCGATGCGCTGGACCACACGATCGAGTCGCGCGGGGTAGCGGAAGAAGGCGGGGCCAAAATCGTTGTAGGTCGCGATCCCGAAATCGACTCCGACCTCCAGCCCCACGGTGGCGCAAGCCTCCAGAAGGCCGACGGCGAGCCAGTCCTGGGTGCAGAACGCGGCGGTAGGCGGCTCGGGAAGCGCACGCATCGCGAGGAGGGCGTCGGAGACGGCCTGGGCCATGCTCTCGTCGTTACCTTCCAGATGAACCGGAATCCAGCGCTCGTAGGGCTTGGTGGCGTAGCCTAGCCCCTCGACGGCGGCGCGGTAGCCTTGGAACCGCTCGCGGTTGCTCTGAGCGTGGTCGTTGTTCGTGCCGAAGAAGGCGATCCGGCGGTGGCCCCGGGCGACGAGGTCCTCGACCGCCTCCCGCGTGGCCCGAACGTTGTCCGTTAGGACGACGAGGTCTTCGCAGCCGCGCGGGGCGCGGTCCACGAGAACGAGCGGGAAGCCGCTCGCGGCGAGGGCGAGGAACGCTTCGGCGTTGGCGTCGCCCTCGGCGGGATAGGCGATCACGCCGTCCACCTCGCTCCGAAGGGCGGCGAGGTGCTCGGCCTCGCGCTCGGGATCGTTCTTCGAGGTGGCGACGACGAGCCGAGCGCCGCCCTCGAGAGCGTGCTCGATGTGGGTCATGATCTCCGCCTGGAACCGATTGGTGGCGAAGTCCATGAGGTAGGCGATCCGCCGTTTGGAGGGCTCCTGCGAGCGGTCGGCGACGACGGTGCCCCACCGGCGCTGGCGCACGACGAGTCCTTGGCGCTGAAGTTCGTGGAGGGCACGATGGGCGGTGTGGCGCGACACGCCCAGGCGCGCGGCCATGTCCTCTTCGGACTCGATCCGTGCGCCGGGGACGAGTTCGCCGCTCTCGATCCGGCTTACCAGTTCGTCCGCGATCCTGCGCCAAGTCATTTTGCCCACTTCAGATGCACTATACATCGTTTTTTTCGACTTCAAGCCTCTTTTCCCTGTGCAAAAGACGCTTGATTCTCTATACTTGAGACGAAACGCATGTTCGACGTCGAACACGAGTCCCTTCCTACGGCGGCGCCCCGATGGGGTTGCTCGAAGCTGACCGTTTCCAGCCGCGCCGGCGCGGCTGGAAACGTCTTCCTGCGTCCCATGACGCCGATGGCGCCCGACGACGAGCTCGACGCTCGTCGGGAGGGGGCAAGCGCATACGCGGTCTACGGAGGAGCGGCCGTCCAGCTCGTGAGGCCCGCGATGGCGACCCTCGCGGCGTCCACCCTCCTCGGGCCGCCGATCGTCGCGAAGAGCCGACCGATGCGCATGGGCGGCGCCTCGTTCGTCGTTATCCCCGCGCGGGGGGCGTCTCTTCTCGCCCAGCGCCATTTCGTCGAGGGGATCGCCCTCGGAGGACTCAAAGGTTAATCTATGTCAGAGTGTTGCCCCGGCGGCCCGTGCGGCCCGCAGATTCCCCGCCGTGATTTCCTGAAGCTCACGGCCTTCGTCACCGTCGGCGGCCCGTTGCTCGCGCAGGCCGAGCGGATCGCCCGCTACGTGCCGATCGAGAAAGGCGCGGTCGATCCGAGCCTCTTCGCCCCCGGCGCGCGCGAGTGGCGGCGGGGCAAGGAACTCGATTTCATCGGGATGCCGATCGGCGGGATCTGCGCGGGCCAGGTCTATCTCGGCGGTGACGGACGGCTGTGGCTGTGGGACGTCTTCAATGAGGTCAAGCTCGGCGCCGTCCCGAAAGACATCGAGTACAAGGGCGAAAAGATCAACGCCCTGAGCGGGGCGAACTACGTCGATCCGCCCAAGCAGGTCCATCCCTTCGCCCAGGGTTTCGCGCTCGAAGTCGACGGGAAGGCCCGTTCCTTCGAGGCGGGGGCCTGGGCCGACATCGCGTTCAGCGGCGAGTACCCGATGGGATTCGTCGAGTACCGCGACCCAGCCTGTCCCGTGCAGGTCGACCTGGAAGCGTACTCGCCCTTCTGCCCGCTCGACGCGGACGGCTCTTCCCTACCGGCGGTCGTGATGCGCTACACCCTGCGGAACACGGGCGCGAGAACCGTCGAGGCAAAGATCGGCGGCTGGATGGAAAATCCCATCGGGCTCCGTACGGTCGGTCCCGGCGAGGGCAATCGACTCAATCGAACGTTCGATGGCGGCGTCCGATTCTCCCTTTCCGGTCCGCTTAAAGGCATTGAAGAGCCGCATGTCCTCCCGAAGGCGGCCATCCCCTTCGAGGATTGGGCGCACGGCTTCGGGGCCTGGACCGTCGAGGGCGACGCCTTCGGAAAGGGGCCGATCGAGACGGGAAGGACGCGTCTTGCGAAGTCGTTCCGCACGGAAGGCGGCGAGACCAACCTCCAGAGCGACGCGAGAACGGGGCGCCTCTCGAGCCACGAGTTCCGGGTCGAGCGCAACTACATCGAGTTCTGGATTAGCGGTGGCAACTACCCGCAGACGATCTACGTCGGCCTGCTGGTGGACGGCAAGCTCGTGCGAAGCGCGACCGGCCGGCAGTCGGACACCCTCCGCCTCGAACGGTTCGACGTTCGCGAGTTCGCGGGCAAGACCGCCCGCCTGGAGATCGTGGACGCGGAGCGAGGCTTCTGGGGTCAGGTCAGCGCCGGGGCGATCACGTTCGTGGACGCGCCGACGGACAATCTGAAGGACGCACCCGACTTCGGCGACATGGCCCTCGCCCTCCTCGACGCCCAGCCCGGCGACCACGTCGCGCACGATCTTGGCGAGAAGCCGCTCGCGACGCTTTTCGCGGAGCGTCCAGATGCCAATGGGGACGGCATGGTCCAGGCCGACACGCCCGCGCGTCCCCGGAGCGGCGTGGTCAGAACCCTAAAGCTCGCCCCCGGCGAATCCAAGACGGTCTCGTTCGCGATCGCGTGGCGGTTCCCGAACCTCGTTCTGGGCGTGGTCGGCCACGTCGGGCACCACTACGCGCAACGGTTCCCGACGACGTTCGCAGTGGTGGAACGGCTCCGCAAAGACGACGGCCACGCGATCACGAGGCGATGGCACGAGACGTGGTACGACTCGACCCTTCCGCGTTGGTTCCTCGACCGAACCATGGCGAACACCTCGACCCTGGCGACGATGACCTGCGTCCGTTGGGCGGACGGGCGGTTCTACGCCTGGGAAGGCATCGGCTGCTGCGACGGCACCTGCGGCCACGTCTGGCAGTACGCGCAGGCGGTCGGGCGGCTCTTCCCTGAACTCGAGCGGAGCATCCGCGAGATGGCGGACTACAAGCCCGGCGTCGGCTTCGAAGAGGGCGGGCTGATCGACTTCCGCGCGGAGTACAACACGGGCTACGCCGCCGACGCGCAGGCGGGCTACATCCTGCGGACCCTGCGCGAGCACCAGACCTCACCCGACGGGGCGTTCCTGAAGCGGGTCTACCTGCGCATGAAGGAAGCCTTGGAGTTCCTCATCCGAGAGGACGGGGACGAGGACGGGGTTCTCGAAGGGCGCCAGCACAACACGCTCGACGTGGACCTCTACGGTCCGTCGTCGTGGCTCTCGTCGCTCTACCTCGCCGCCCTGCGCGCGGGCGAGGAGATGGCGAAGGAGATGGACGACGCGACGTTCGCCAAGCGGTGCCGGACGATCTTCGATCGGGGCGCGAAGGACTTCGACCGCGTGTTCTGGAACGGCTCCTACTACATCCATCGACTCAACCCGGCCAACCATCCCGACGGGATGCGGATCGGCAACGGATGCGAGGTGGACCAGCTTATGGGCCAGTGGTGGGCGCACCAGATCGGTCTCGGACGCATCGCGGGGGCGTCCCGTTCGAAGGCGGCCCTCAAGGCACTGTTCCAGAACAACTTCCTGCCCGATCTCGCGACGATCCGCAAGGTGGACCCGCGCGGGCGCTGGTACGGGATGCCAGGCGAGTCGGGCCTGCTGATGTGTTCCTTCCCGATGGGCGACCGCAAACTCATCCTGGGCGAGAACCCGACGTGGGCCTCGATGTACTTCAACGAGGTCTGGACGGGACAGGAGCATCAGGTCGCGGGGCACATGATCTCGGAAGGGCTGGTCACCGAAGGGATGCGCGTGATCAAGGCGGTCCACGACCGGCACCATCCGGCACGGCGGAATCCCTGGAACGAAGTCGAGTGCAGCGACCACTACGCGCGGGGGATGGCGAGCTACGGGGCGTTCGTGGCCGTCTGCGGCTTCGAGCTGCACGGCCCGAGGGGCTACCTCGGCTTCGCGCCGAAGGTTGGAAGCAACGATTTCCGGGCCGCCTTTACCGCCGCCGAAGGATGGGGAACCTTCCGGCAGCGGATCGACGCGGCGGGAATGGAAGCGGGGGTGGCGGTCCGACACGGTTCGCTCCGGCTAAGTTCTTTCAGCGTGGAGATTCCTTCAACGTTAAAGGGTATCGTTCGCGTGACGATGAGGGGCAAGGAACTGTCAACGACGACGGCGCGCCAAGGGGGGACGACGACGCTCACCCTCGCGACCGAGATCCGGCTGAAGGAGGGCGACGAACTGGTCGTTCACGTCACGAAGTGACATCGGGAGGAGCGGGGGAAGAGGCAACGCCGCACGTTCGCCTGACGAACGTCACCAAATCGTACGGCCCGGCGACGGTGCTCAAGGGAGTATCGATGGCGATCCTGCCGGGCGAGGTCCATGTTCTCGCAGGTGAGAACGGCGCGGGCAAGAGCACCCTCATGAAAGTGCTCGGCGGGATCGTGACCGACTACGAGGGGACGGTGGAGATCGGCGGCGAGACGGTCCGGTTGCGCTCGCCCCAGGACGCGGCGCGGCGCGGCGTGGCGATCATCCACCAAGAGCTTTCCCTCGTGCCGACGATGACCGTCGCCGACAACCTGTTCCTGGGCGAGATGCCGACGCAGGGCGGCTTCGTCCGGCGACGTGCGATGGACGACGCGGCGCGTGCGGCCTTGGCGAAGGTCGGTCTCGACGTGCCGACCGACACGCCGATGGAGCGGTTGCCGATCGCGACCCAGCAGCTCGTGGAGGTCGCCAAGGCACTGCGGCACAAGGGCAAGGTCGTCGTGATGGACGAGCCGACGAGCGCGCTCAACGTCCAAGAGGCGGAGCGGCTGTTCGGCCTGATCGCCGAACTCAAAGACCAGGGCGTCGGGATCGTCTACATCTCGCACAAGATGGACGAGATCGAACGGCTGGCCGACCGGATCACCGTCCTGCGCGACGGCGAGTGGGTCGCGACCCGGCCCGCCGCCGGGCTTCCCGTTCCCGAGCTGGTGCGGCTGATGGTGGGGGACAAAGGGGTGGCTCCGGTCGATGGTTCCCCTTGGAGCCGCGGCGCAGAACTCTCGACGGAGGCTCAAGCCATCGCGCAGGCGGAGGGGAGAACCGTGGGGGAGGCCCTTTCGACCCCCTCCACCTGGGAAGCGACTTCAGAGGACTCCAGCGACGCGGTCTTTGCGTCGCTTCCTTCAGCGGACCCTCCCACGGTTCTCCCTTCCAGTCGTCCCTCCTTCCAAGGGGAACCATCTTCGGAGTTCGCCTTGGAAGTCGAGGGGATGACGGTCGTCCAGAACGGGCGGCGGGTCGTGGACGGAGTGGGGCTGAAGGTTCAGGCGGGGGAGGTCGTCGGGCTGGCAGGGCTGGAAGGCTCGGGTAACAGCGCGCTCCTTCTCGCCATCTTCGGGGCTTTCGGGCGCGTACCCGGAACGGTCGCCATCGAAGGCCAGAGAACGACGATCCGCAATCCCAAAGACGCGATCCGCAAGCGGGTCGCGTTGCTGACCAGCGACCGAAAGACGAGCGGCCTGGTGCTTCCGATGTCGATCACCGGCAACGCGACCTTGGCCGCCCTTCCCCGCCTTTCGAAGGGCGGGTGGCGGAGCGACCGGAAAGAGCGCGACGTCGCGGAACGGGCGAAGGCCGACCTGAGTATCCGCACGGCGAGCCTCGACCTTCCCGTTGGTTCGCTGAGCGGCGGCAACCAGCAGAAGGTGGCCCTGGCCAAGTGGATCGAGACGAATCCCAAGGTGCTGTTGCTCGACGAGCCCACGCGCGGGATCGACATCAACGCCAAGCGCGAGATCTACGCCCTGATCGAGAAGTGGAAGGCGCAGGGGATGGCGATCGTGGTCATCACCAGCGAGCTTCCCGAGTTGCTTCTCCTCGCCGACCGAATCCTCGTGATGCACCGCGGCCACGTCGTCTCAGAGATGGCGCGGGCCGAGGCCACCGCCGACCGGGTGGTCCACGCCGCCATGAACGCATGAAAAAGACGCCCTCCCAGATTCTTCAGACCCCGGCGGTCCGAGCGCTCGTCGCCCTCCTGCTCGTCCTCGCCTACGGCGTCGCGCGCAACGGCAACGGCGCGTTCTTCCGGTTCGGCACCCACCGCGACATGCTCCGGTCGGTGTCGGTGTACGGCCTTCTCGCGTGCGGCCTCACGCTGGTCGTGATCTCCGGCGGCATCGACCTCGCGGTCGGCAGCATCCTCGCCCTGGGAGCGGTTTTCTTCTCTCTGGCGACGATCCACTGGGGCTGGTCGCCCGCCCTCGCGATCCCGGCGACCCTCGCTTTGGGCGCGGCGGTCGGGGCGGTGTCAGGGCTGCTCGTCTCCTGGGGCCGGTTCCAGCCGTTTATCGCGACCCTGGCGGCGATGGTCACCGCGCGCGGCCTCGCCAAGGAGATCTCCGACAACCAGAAGGTCTCGACCGTCGTGACGATGGCGGACGGCACCTCGAAGTCGGCGCCGCTCCCGAAGGTGTTCGGCATGATCGACCAGCGGGTGCTGGGCGACAACGTCGCCGTCGTCACCCTGATCTTCCTCGCCGTGTTCGCCCTCACCTGGGTCTTGCTCGCGCGTCACCGTTGGGGACGCGAGCTGTACGCTATCGGTGGCAACGAGGAGGCGTCGCGCCTCTCCGGCGTGCCGGTCGCGCGGGCGAAGATGCTCGCCTACGTCCTGAGCGGCGCGTTCGCCGCCATCGCGGGCATCTGTCAGGCCGCTCAAGAGCAGCAGGGGGATCCCGAGGCGGGCGCGGGCTACGAGCTGACCGCCATCGCCATCGTCGTCATCGGCGGCACCAGCCTGACGGGAGGCCGGGGCGGCGTGGGACTGACCCTCGTCGGCATGCTGACCATCGGCTACCTGGACAAGATTCTCTCCCTCAACGCCGTGTCGGAGTCGACGCGGCTTATCCTGACGGGCGCGATCGTCGCGCTCGCCGTTCTCGCCCAACGATCGCGCAAGTAACAGCCCATGAAGAACCTCGCTCTCCTCGCCCTCGTCGCCGTCGCCCTCGTGGGCTGCGGCTCCTCCTCCGAACCCGAGACCAAGACCGCCTCGTCGGGAACGCCCACCTCGTCGGGGAGCGGATCGACGGCAGGCAAGAAGTTCCGGATCGGCATGTGCCAGAGCAATAACGGCGAGCCGTACCGGGTCCAGATGAACAACGATATCCTGGCGGCAGCCAAGGAGCACCCGGAGATCGAGGTCGTGCTGAAGGACGCCCAGAACGATTCGCTCAAGCAGCGCGCCCAGCTCGAGGAGTTCGTGCAGGACAAGGTCGACCTCATCATGATCTCGCCCAAGGAGGCCCAGCCACTCACCGAGCCGGTCGAGAAGGCGATGGCGGCAGGCATCCCGGTGATGGTCATCGACCGCCCGATCAACAGCGACAGCTACACCTGCTTTGTCGGAGCCGACAACAAGAAGATCGGCATCGCTCTCGGCCAATGGCTCAAGAGCAAGCTCAAGCCGGGCGCCCAGATCGTGGAGCTCAAGGGGCTCATGACGACGCCCGTCGCGCAGGACCGCCACAACGGCTTCCTCGAAGGGATGAAGGGCTCGGACGCGAAGATCATCTTCGATGTGGACATGAAGTTCTTGGAGCCCGAGGCGCGCAAGGAGATGGATTCCGCCCTCGCCCGGTTCCCGCACATCGACGCCGTCTACGCGCACAACGATCCGGGCGCCCACGGCGCCTACCTCGCCGCGAAGGCGGTGGGCCGCGAGAAGGAGATGATGTTCGTCGGCATCGACGCCCTGCCTGCCGAGGGGCAAGCCTACGTGGCCCAGGGGATCGAGGCGGCGAGTTTCCAGTATCCCACGGGCGGCAAAGAGGCGGTCGAGACCGCGCTGAAGATCCTGAAGAAGGAGCCTTTTGAGAAGAAGATCACCCTAGAGTCGAAGTTCTTCACCCCGGATAACGTGAAGGCCGGCGGCGAGTTGGTGAAGTAGGACGCCTAAGGAAGCCTCTGTGACCGAAGCGGGCGCTCTCAAGGTTTGAAAGCGCCCGTTTCCTCACCTATGCTCTCATTGCGGGGGGGAGACGCTATTCTCTACTCGCCACCTGCCCCTTCCCCTTGCGCCTGAGGAAATCCGCCTGGGCAGCAGCCGACGAAGACAAGGGCGGCATGATAGCGTTCACGATCAGAATTTAGGTCGGTGGATAGGACCTAGTTTCCATAAGGGCGAGAAGCACGGCGATCAGACGCCTCGGCAGCGGATCCATGTCCGCACGGTCAGCCACAAAAAAGCGTGAAAGCTGCCTTGACGGATATGACGGAGAAGATTGAAGTTTTAATTTTTTCTGAAAGTAAGAAAAACCCCTCCTCCGGGAACAAAACCTGGGGTTGAATATAGGGCAAGGTGGTCCTGACCCGCTTCGCGAAGTACGTCTGGCTCGTGCTGCTCTATACCCTAGCAGCCGTAGCGTGGGGCGTCTACGTGAGGGCCTCGATGTCAGGCGACGGATGTGGATCGCACTGGCCGCTCTGCGATGGGGCTTCAACCCCGATTAATGGCGATGTCGGTCGTCTGGTCGAAAAGTCGCATCGGTACTCCACCGCGCTCTTGGGGCCGATGGCGATCCTGCTGGTCGCCTGGGCTTGGCGCGCGTTCCCCAAGGGCCATCTGGCGCGCAAGGGCGCGGCGGCCACTCTCGTCGGGGTGATCGTCGAAGGTCTCGTCGGTGCCGTCCTCGTCAAGATGGGCTGGGTCACGAGCAACGACTCGGCGGAGAGGGCAGGCGGCATGGCGGTCCACGTCGTATCGGCCTTTTTCCTCTTGGGTGCCATTATGGTGACGCTCTTGGCGGGGGCGGGGCTTTCGCGGGTCCGATTGAAAGGCCAGAGCACGGTTGGCTGGATGCTGGCGATGGGGAGCTTTGGAATCCTCCTGCTCGGCGTTTCCGGCTCGATCTCGGCTCTCGGCCATCAGCTTCACGCGGTGTCCGACGTCCTTAAGGCGGCCCACAGCCCGGCGACCCACTGGATGGTCCGGCTCCAGCCCTGGCACCCCTACATCGCGGCCTCGGTCGGCCTCTACCTTCTTCTCGCGGCAGGCATGTTGCAGCATCTACGCCCCGATCCTCGGGTCAAGGTCGCCGCTCGCTGGGTCGTCGGGCTCTACGGGGCACAGCTCGGGCTCGGGCTCCTGAACATCTGGCTCAAGGCTCCGATTCCGATGCAGATGGCGCACCTGGCGATGGCCGACGTCAACTGGATCTCGCTCGTCGCCCTCGGCGCGTTCTGCTTCGCGGACGGCGTCGAGCGAGTCGAGCACCGGCCTGCCCCTGCCGAGGCGGAGGTCACGGGACCGCTCAAGGGACGCGACCTGATCAAAGCCTACGTGGCGCTCACGAAGCCCCGCGTGATCTCCTTGCTTCTCTTTACGACGCTGACCAGCATGGTCGCGGCGCGGGGCGAGTGGCCGGGATTGGGCCTGTTCCTGGCGGTCGCAGTCGGCGGCTACGCGGCGGCGGGGGCGGCGAACGCGATCAACATGGTGATCGACCGTGACATCGATCTGACGATGAAGCGGACCGCGAACCGGCCTACCGTCACCCAGTCGATTCCCTCGACCCACGTCCTAACCTTCGCCTTCGCCCTCGCGGCGGGCTCCTTCGGCCTCCTGTGGGGCGCCGCGAACCTCCTCACCGCCATCCTAGCCTTCTCCGGCCTAGTCTTCTACGTCGTGGTCTACACCATGCTCCTGAAGCGGCGCACGTGGCACAACATCGTGATCGGCGGCGCGGCGGGCGCTTTCCCGCCGCTCGTCGGCTGGGCGGCGGTGACGGGCGACCTGCCCCCGCTCGCCCTCTATCTTTTCGCGATCATCTTCGTGTGGACCCCGGTCCACTTCTGGGCTCTGGCGATCCTGCTCAAGGACGACTACGCGGCGGCGGGAGTCCCCATGCTGCCCGTCGTACGGAGCGAGCGTTTTACCGTAATCCAGATCGCTCTCTACACCCTTGTGACCGTCGTCGCGACGATGGTCCCCTTCCTCATGCCCCAGGTCGGCTGGATCTACGGCATCGCCGCGGTCGTGCTGAACGCGCTGCTCATCCGGTACTGCGTCCGCCTCTTCAAGACGGTGGACCGCCCCCGCGCGAGCGGTCTGTTCCACTATTCCATGTTGTACCTAGCTCTTTTGTTCTTGTCGCTCGCCGTCGACCGCGCTGTGGTCATGACGCGCTCAGCGAACCTAAAATCCGGTTCGGTATCCTTCTTGGCGCCGGGCCACCCCACGTTCTTCACGACGTACATTCCGGAACGACGATAGATGGCACAGATCTTTAAGCCGAGCGCGAACTCCATTGCGAAGGTGACCCTTATCGGGGTCGCCGTCGTGCCGCTCACCGTGGGTGTGGGCGTTGCGGCCCTCTCTCGTTCTCCCGCGAACACCAAGGTGAACGTCCCGAAGAACCAGCCGGTTCCCTTTTCCCACCAGCACCACTCTTATGAGCTGGGTATCGACTGCCGCTACTGTCACACGAGCGAGGAGAAGTCGTGGTACCCCGGCCTTCCGGGCACCGAGACGTGCATGAGCTGCCACTCGCAGATCTGGACGAACTCGCCCCTGCTCCAGCCGGTGCGCGAAAGCTACGAGACGGGCCAGCCCATCAAGTGGAACCAGGTCAACAAGCTCCCGGATTTCGCCCACTTCAACCACTCGATCCACATCAACCGGGGCATCAACTGCGACGTGTGCCATGGCCCGGTCCAAGAGATGCACATCACCTGGAAGGGACGCCCCTTCCAAATGCAGTGGTGCCTCCAGTGCCACCGCAACCCTGCGCGCTACCTCTACAAGGACCCGCAGACTCCGCAGCTCACGCCGCGCGAGCAGGTCTTCAACCTTTACTGGAAGTATCAGGAAAAGGGCTACAAGGGCCTTTCCGATGCGGACCAGGACGTGCTCCACGGCGATTTCGACGGCAAGCTCGACAAGGATTTCGTCGCGAACGGCAAGAAGCTCGTGAACGAGTACGGCGTCAAGGTCCAGCAGCTCGCCGACTGCTCGGTGTGCCACTACTGATGAACGATTCCACCACCATGCAAGAAGCGACCGGGCACGACGGTCTGGAGACGATGAAGGAGCAGCTCGCGGGCAAGCGCGGGCGGGCCTACTGGCGCACCCTCGGCGAGATGTCCGACACGCCGGAGTTCCAGAAGTTCCTGGACGACGAGTTCCCCAACCGTGCGACCCTCCTGCAGATCGACCGGCGCTCGCTCCTGAAGTTCATGGGCGCGTCGATGGCCCTCGCGGGCCTATCGGGCTGTCGCAGCGTGTTCCTCCCCGAGGACAAGCTCGTACCTTACGTCAAGCAGCCCGAAGAGCTGGTTCCCGGCAAGCCGCTTTACTATGCGTCGTCGTTCGTGATGGGCGGCTATGCGACCGGTATCCTCGTCGAGCAGCACGAAGGCCGTCCGACGAAGATCGAGGGCAACCCTCAGCACCCAGCCTCGCTCGGGGCGATCGATCATTTCGGTCAGGCTTCCGTCCTGTCGCTCTACGACCCGGACCGTGCCGACACGCCGACCCTCTACGGCGATCTCGCGGGCTGGCCCGCGTTCTTCCAGGCCATGGCCCAGGCGCTGCGCGCCTCCCAGGGTGGCGCGGGCGTCCGCATCGTTACGGGAGCCGTTACCTCGCCCACCTTTGCCGGTTTGATGGCGAAGTTCCTGGCGAAGTACCCGCAGGCGAAGTGGGTCGTCCACGAGCCGGCCGGGCTGGGCAACGTCCACGAAGGGACGCGCCTCGCCTTCGGCGCGCCGCTGACCCCCGTCTACGACTTCAGCAAGGCGAAGGTCATCGTGTCGCTCGACGGCGACTTCCTCTCTCCCGCCGAGTTCCCCGGCTCCCTGCGCTACGCCCGCGACTTCGCGGACGGTCGGCGGGTCCAGGGCAAGGCGGCGGGCCAGACGATGAACCGCCTGTACGCGTTCGAGAGCACTCCCTCGCTCGCGGGCCTCATGGCCGACCACCGCTGGCCGGTGAAGGCGTCCCAGATCCGGGCGATCGCGGAAGCGATGCTCGGGCAGAGCGCGGGCGTCGAGGGGCTTCCCATCGACAAGGTGTTCGCCGACGTTCAGGCGAACCGCGGCGCGGCGATCGTCGTGGCCGGTCCTCACCAGCCCCCGGCGGTCCATGCCCTCGTCCACCGGATCAACAAGGCCATCGGCGCGCCGGTGACCTACATCGCGCCCGTCGAAGTTTCGGCGAGCGCAGGCACGTTGGCGGAGCTGAAGGCCGACCTTGACGCGGGCACGGTCAACACGGTCGTGATCCTCGGAGCGAATCCTGTCTACAGTTCCCCGGCGAGCCTCGCCTTTGGGGAGTCGCTCAAAAAGGCGAAGCTCAAGGTCCACCACAGCCTGATCCAGGACGAGACCAGCGCGATCTGCGACTGGCATATCCCGGCGACCCACGACCTGGAAGCCTGGGGCGACGCGCGCGCCTTCGACGGCACCCTCTCGATCGTTCAGCCGCTGATCGCGCCGATCTTCGACGGTCGTTCGCACATCGAGCTGCTCTCCCAGCTTCTCGGCGCTCCAGCCAACGGCTACGACCTCGTGCGGGCCCAGATGAGGGGAACCGCGCCGACGAGCGCCGCCTTCGAGGCGACCTGGCGCAAGGCGGTCCACGACGGTATCGTCGCGGGCAGCGCGGCGACGGCGGCCACCGCTCCGGCGGGCGGCGCGGCGAGCGCCTTGCCGGCCGCGCCGGCGATCTCCGGCCTGGAGGTCGTCTTCCGCGCCGACCCGTCGATCTACGACGGCACGTTCGCGAACAACGGCTGGCTCCAGGAGCTTCCCAAGCCGGTCAACAAGCTCACCTGGGACAACGCGATCATCGTCAGCGCGAAGACCGCCCGCGAACTGCTGAACAAGCCGGACGTGGACGACGACGCGCGCGTGGCCCTGGAGGTCAACGGACGCACCGTCGAGGGCGCGCTGTTCATGCAGCCGGGTCAGCCCGACGACTCCGTGCTCGTGTATCTCGGCTACGGCCGGACGGCGGGCGGCACCCTCGCGACGGTGACGGGCGACGACGGCGGCGGCTTCAACGGCTACGCGCTGATGAGCGGCGATTCGATGATCGCGGGCGGCGCCACGATCAAGCTCTTGGGCGGCGAGATGACCCTCTCTACCACCCAGGGCCACCAGCCGATCCAGTCGGAGCGGATCGTGGACGACCGCGATGTGATCCGGGAGGTCACCCTGGCGGACTTCCTCAAGGGCGACGTCGGCAAGCCCGGCTTCGCGCCGGACAAGAAGGAGATCGAAGAGGCGAACCTCTTCCCCGACGAGATCTACCCCCGCGAGGGCAACCAGTGGGGCATGACGATCGACCTGAACACCTGCATCGGGTGCAACGCCTGCGTTACGGCGTGCCAGGCGGAGAACAACGTCTCCGTCGTCGGCAAGCGTCAGGTGGGTCGGCACCGCGAGATGCACTGGATCCGGATCGACCGGTACTGGAGCGGCGACAGCGAGAACCCGCAGGCCAACTGGCAGCCGGTGATGTGCGTCCACTGCGAGAAGGCGCCCTGCGAGCCGGTCTGCCCGGTCGCGGCGACCGTCCACTCGCACGAGGGCCTGAACCAGATGGTGTACAACCGCTGCGTCGGCACCCGCTACTGCTCGAACAACTGCCCTTACAAGGTGCGCAAGTTCAACTACCTGAACTACTCGGACAACCAGCCGCAGTTCAGCGAGGCGAGCCGCACCATCGTGTTCGGCAAGGAGATCCCCGGCCCGATCAACACGCCCAAGCCCAAGGGCATGGAGCTTCTCAAGATGGTCAACAACCCGGACGTCACCGTCCGCGGCCGCGGCATCATGGAGAAGTGCACGTACTGCGTGCAGCGGATCAACGACGCGCGGATCGAGGCGAAGAAGGGCGGCCGCGAGATCAAGGACGGCGACATCGTCACCGCCTGCCAACAGGCCTGCCCGACCAACACCATCGTCTTCGGCAACGTGGACGACAAGGAGTCGGCGGTCCACCGTCTGCGCAACGACCCACGCGCCTACCTTCTGCTTGAGGAGCTGCAGACCCGGCCGAGGACCTCGTACCTCGCCAAGCTCCGCAACCCGAATCCCGAGATCGAGGTGAACGCCTAAACATGGCCAAACGAGCCCCCCTGAACGACGTCCTCATCACGGGACAGAACACCTACGGGTCGATCGACGACTCGATCGGTTCGCTGATCCTGAACCAGCGGCGCCACAAGAAGGCGTGGTTCCTGTTCTTCGCCATCGGCATCCTGGGAACGGGCCTGCTCGGGATCGCGATCACTTGGCTGCTCTACCAGGGCGTCGGTATCTGGGGTAACAACCAGCCGGTCGCCTGGGCGTTCGACATCGTCAACTTCGTGTGGTGGATCGGTATCGGCCACGCGGGAACGCTGATCTCGGCGATCCTCCTGCTGCTTCGGCAAAGCTGGCGGAACTCGATCAACCGCTTCGCGGAGGCGATGACGATCTTCGCGGTCATGTGCGCGGGCCTCTTCCCGCTCTTGCACACGGGCCGCCCTTGGGTCGCGATCACCTGGCTGTTCCCTTACCCGAACATCATGGGCATGTGGCCGCAGTTCCGCTCCCCGCTCGAGTGGGACGTGTTCGCGGTCTCGACCTACTTCACGATCTCCCTGCTGTTCTGGTTTATGGGCCTCGTGCCCGACTTCGCGACGATGCGCGACAAGGCCACGAACAAGTGGGCCAAGGTCGCCTTCGCCCTGCCTGCCCTAGGCTGGCGCGGCTCCAACCAGCACTGGCACCGCTACGAGCAGGCTTACTTGCTGCTCGCGGGCCTCTCGACCCCGCTGGTCCTTTCGGTCCACACGATCGTGTCGTACGACTTCGCCGCATCGATCGTGCCGGGCTGGAACGTCACCGTCTTCCCGCCGTACTTCGTCGCGGGCGCCGTCTTCGCGGGCTTCGCCATGGTTATGACCTTCGCGATCCCCGTCCGTAAGGTCTACAAGCTGGAGCACCTGATCACCGACCGCCACATCGACTGGATGTGCAAGGTGACGCTGGCAACGGGCATGATCGTGTTCTACGGCTACATCCTGGAGGCGTTCTTCGCCTACTACTCGGGATCGCCGCAGGAGTACGACATGACGGTGTTCCGCCGCTTCAACGGTCCGTACGCCTGGGCCTACTGGGGCCTTATCTTCTGCAACGGCATCGCCCCCCAGATCTTCTGGCATCCGAAGGCGCGGCACAACATGGTGATCGTCTTCATCGTGTGCCAGATCGTCTCGGTCGGCATGTGGCTCGAGCGGTTCGTCATCATCCCGATGTCGCTCACCGCGAACTACCTGCCCTCTAGCAATAAGATGTACTACCCGACCGTTTGGGACTTCGCCATGTTCGGCGGCACCATCGGGTTCTTCATCATGCTGATGATGCTGTTCCTCCGATTTATGCCGGTGATCAACATCTTCGAAGTCAAGGACCTCTGGTTCAAGATCCTCAAGTCGGGCCAGAACGACCCCGATCCCGACGTTCAGCCCGCCGCCCACGCGGTTCGCGGAGGTGGCCAGTAAATGGCGGGTTACGGATCCGATGAGGTCGGCGTGTACGGCATGACGGCCGAATTCACGACGCCCGAGGCCCTGATGGACGCGGCGGAGAACGCGCGTCTGGCGGGCTATAAGAAGATGGACGCCTACTCGCCCTTCCCCATCCACGGGCTGAGCGACGCGATCGGCTTCAAGAGCGTCGCCGTGCCTTACATCGTGTTCTTCGGCGGTCTCTGCGGCACCTTCACCGGCTACACGCTGGAGTGGTGGACGTCGACCATCGACTATCCGCTCAACGTGGGCGGCAAGCCGTTCAACTCGATCCCCGCGTTCATCCCCGTCGCCTACGAGGCGACGATCCTGTTCGCGGGTCTCAGCGCCTTCTTCGGCATGTGGGCCCTGAACGGACTTCCGAAGCCTTACCACTCGATCTTCAACGCGCCCGGCTTCGACCGCGCGTCGCAGGACCGCTTCTTCCTCGCCATCGAGGCGAAGGACGGTCTGTACGATCCCGAAGCCACCCGCCGCTTCCTCATGGACCAGAACCCCCTGAACGTCGCCGAGGTCATGAAGTGAGGCCCAAGCCTCTCCTTCTGGCCTTCGCCGCCCTCGGCCTCGCGGGCTGCCACACGGACATGTGGCGCCAGCCCAAGGCGAACCCGATGGAACCGACGACCCTCTTCACGGACGGCGCGAGCGCCCGGCCGCTGATGCCCGGAACCGTCGCCCGCGACCACCTGCGGGAAGACGGACCGTTCTTCACCGGAATCGGGGCCGACGGCAAGTGGCTGAGCAAGTCGCCCGTGCCCGTCACGGTGGGCCTTCTGCGCCGGGGACAGGACCGATACCGGGCGTACTGCACCCCTTGCCACGGTCAGCTCGGCGACGGCGAGGGCATGATCGCCCACCGTGGCTTCCAGCTTCGACGTCCCGTGGGGAACTACCACACCGAGCGGCTGCGCAACATGCCGATCGGCCACTTCTACGATGTGATCACTAACGGCTACGGCGCGATGTACTCGTACGCCTCGCGCGTCGAGCCGCAAGATCGTTGGGCCATCGCCGCCTACATCCGCGTCCTCCAGCGGAGCGAGAACGGAACCGAGGCCGACGTGGATCAGGCCGCCTACCAGAAACAGATGGCCGAGGCCAACGCCCCCAAGACCGCCGAGGGGGAACACGAATGAGCGAATCCTACAAGCAAGACCCCTCCGGCGCCGCGGGCGTCGCGGAATCCGAGCACGGCCACGACCACCTGCACATGGGTCTCGTCGGCGAGCGCACTCTGCCTCTGGCAGGCGCGCGAACCTTTGGCGCCCTCTTTGGACTCGTGGGAGTCGCCGCCGCCTGGGTGTTGATGTTCATCCCCGCCACCCGTGAGGCCGCGATGGGAGGGTATCTGTTCGGCTGGTACTTCACCATGACGATCGTGCTAGGGATGCTCGGCATCCTGTGCCTTCACCACACGGTGCGAGGCTCCTGGGCGCTTCCTTGGCTGAAGCTTCTCCAGGCAGGAACCAGTCCGGTGGTCATGGGAGTCATGCTCGTGCTGTTCCTCCCCATCCTGCTTCAGCCGGCCACGCTGTACGAATGGGTGAATCCAGGAAACGACCACGTTCTGTTGAAGAAGGCCTTCTACCTGAACCAGGGCGCGTGGACCTTCCGCACCCTGCTCTACTTCGCCCTGTGGTCTTGGATGGGTTGGTTTATGCGCAACTCCGTCCGACGGCAGGAAGAGGGCGCGCCGAACGGCCTGAAGCTTGAGATGGGCCGCTCCTCATGGGGCGCCGTGTTCATCGTCTTCTACGTTCTCTCGATCACCTTCGCCACGACCGACTGGTCCATGTCGCTCCAGCCGCACTGGTACTCCACGATGTGGGGCGTGTGGCAGATGATCGGTGGCGCCCTCGGCGCGAGCGGACTCATCGTCGCGACCCTCTGCATCAACGCGCGGAAGGCGCCCTACAACACGGTCGTCGCCCCCTCGCTCACGAAGGACTGGGGCAACATCCTCTTCATGTTCACGATGCTGTGGGCGTACACGGCGGTGTCGCAGTTCCTCATCATCTGGAACGGCAACCTACCGGAGACCGCCAGCTACTTCGCCCGGCGGGGCATCATGGGCTGGAACGCCACCGGCATGGCGGTGATCCTCGGTCAGTTCCTCGTGCCGTGGATGACGCTCCTGTCTCCGCGTATCAAGCGCTACCCTCATCTTCTTCGCAACGTCGCGGGCTGGATCTTCGTGGTCCATATCCTCGACGTCTACCAAGCAGTCGTGCCAGCGCTGCCCCACGGCGGCTTCCACGGCACAGGCTTCTTCCCAGGCCAGAACTTCCTCTTCGAGCTGCTCGGCTTCGTCGGCGTGTTCAGCGCGTTCATCGCGGTGTTCGCCACCGGCATCCGCAGTACGAAGTCCCTGCTTCCGACCTACGACACCCGCCTTCAGGAGGCCCTGCTCCATGCACACTAACGAACCGCGCGAGCTGCAAGGCGTCGAGCTGGGTTACGACCCGCGCGACATCGACTCCAAAGGCATCTACAAGGTCGTCGTCTACTTCTTCGTGTTCGCCCTGGTCTTCTTCGGCGGCGGATTCCTCGTCTACGTCAATCGAGGATGGGGCGGGCGGACGGCTTTCGACAACCGGAAGCCGGCTTTCGCCGGCCCGAAGGTCCAAGGCAACATCTCCGCCAAGATCGACATCATGGCGATGCGCCAACACGAGCGGGCGATGATGGAGAGCTACGGCCAGCTTCCGAACGGCAAGTGGCGCCTTCCGATGGAGCGTGCGATGGAGCTCGTCGCCAGCGAAGGCCTTCCGAACGTCGTCGACGACAGGAAGGCCACGAGCCCCGGGAACACGATCCCGCAGAACGCGACCGGTCTGAAGCCTTCGTCGACGACGACCTCTCCTTCGGAGAGCGCCCCGGGCGACGACCGCCTGAACGGCAACCAGACGGGCACCCCCTCGGAGATTCCAATGCGCGACCCTGGCATGAGTGGCCCTACGACGCCGCCGACCCCCGATTTCGGTCAGGGATCGACCGGCACCACGGCGGGCGGCAATGCGACAGGCGGCGGGGGCATGGGCGGGTCGACCGGACCGTAGGAAAGACCATGAACCTCTCCGCGCGAAAGACCGGAATCCTGGGAGCGACCTTGTTGGTCGGAGCCCTGCCCGTCGTCGCGCCCGCCCAGACGAAGTCCGAGTTCACGAAGCCCATGGGCATCGATCAGAAACTCGGCGCGAAGGTCCCACTCGACGCGACCTTCCGTGACGAGACCGGCGCGACGCGCACCCTCGGGAGCCTTCTCAAGGGTCGTCCCGTCCTGATCGTGCCCTTTCCGCTTAAGCGGATCGCCGGTTGCGGCATTGCGATCGAGGGGTTGCAGAAGACGCTTTTCCGGGCGGATAAGCCCAATGAGCACAAACTGTTCCAAAAAAGCGGCCCGAACCTGTTGGAAGTCGGCAAGCAACTCGACCTCGTCTTCCTCTCGCTCGATCCGTCGGAGACGCCTTTCGACGCCGCCGCCACCAAGAACGAGTTCGAGACGAAGGTCGGCTACAGCGCCGAGCCTCTGACCGCCCTTACCGGCGACGAGGCGAACATCCGAAAGGTGACCGACGCGCTTGGGTTCCGCTTTTACCACAACCCGTCCACCCAGGCGATGCGCAACCCTACGGGGAGCGTCCTCCTGACGCCGGATGGGCGAGTCTCCTCCTATACGATCGGCAACGACTACCAGACGAAGGAGCTGGAGGCCAATCTAGCTCTCGCGAAGACGGGCAAGATCGGTACCCATGCCGACGACAGCACGATGTTCGGGTGCGTCCAGCTCGACGCAGGGATCATCGCCCGACGGGGCAAGATCGAGTCCGTCATCACCGGTTTCGCGCTGCTCACTCTCGCGGTGGTCGTCGGCTGGATCGGCTCGATGCTCCGAGACGAGCGCCGCCAGCGACGGATGGAAGGAAGGGTGAATGTCTAACGTTCCTCCTCAGGTCTACGGCACGGTGCACCGCGACCGTCGACCGCCTGCTCCCGATCGTCCCGCATGGCCACCCGGGCGCCGAACCTCGCCCCCCGTCCACCCCGCAATCTTAGACCACACGCTTCCCTAACCCGCGCCATGCCGTTCAACTTCCCGCTCGCACCCCCCTCCGCATCCACGTTCGCGGGGCCGTACGACACGCTGTTCTACACGCTGTGCGCGTTCACGCTGCTCTTCACGCTGCTCATCTTCGTGGGGGTCATCGTGTTCGCCGTCCGGTATCGCCAAGGCTCCAAGGCGGATCGGTCTCGCCCCGTGTACGAAGACCTGCGCCTTGAGCTCACCCTCTTAGGCATCCCGACCATCCTCGGCCTGATCTTCTTCTACTTCGGCGCGGCGCAGTACATCCATATGCGCACGCCCCCGAAGGACTCTCAGGACATCTTCGTAATCGGTAAGCAGTGGATGTGGCACGCCCAGCACTCTAACGGCGTCCGTGAGAACAACACCCTGCACGTGCCGATCGGTCGGAACGTCCGTCTGACGATGATCTCGCAGGACGTGATCCACGCTTTCTACATCCCGGCTTTCCGCACCCAGATGATGGTCGTGCCAGGTCGCTATACCACGATGTGGTTCAACGCGACCAAAGAAGGCGAGTACCACCTGTTCTGCAACATGTACTGCGGCACCCAGCACTCCGAGATGGGCGGCAAGGTCGTGGCGATGGCGCCCGAGGCCTACACCGCTTGGCTCGCGAACGGCGGCGACAACTCGCCCCAGCTTACGATGGCCCAGCGCGGCGAACGGCTTTACAACGGTCGTCTCGCCTGCAACAACTGCCACGGCGTCGCGGACAATCCCCGCGGCCCCTCGCTCGTCGGCCTCTTCGGCAAGCGACGCACCTTCAGCAACGCGGTCGCCCAAGTGGCCGACGACGAGTACATCCGCGAGTCGATCCTGCGCCCCTATAACAAGCTCGTCGCGGGCTACGGCCAGGAGATGCCCGCCTACGAGAGCGAGCTGATCGATGGCAAACTTACCGAGGAGAACATCCTCGAGCTGATCGCGTACATCAAGAGCATGAACGCTTCGACGGCGGCCGGCACCAACGTCGCTCCCGGCGGGAACAACCTCAACCTTCAGCCTCTCTCGATCCGTGCGGGCGCCGCTGGCCCCGCCGTGAACGCCCTCGCGGCCGAGAAGGAATATTCCGAAGCCACGCCCACTGGGCATGGCAAGAACCTTGGCGTGAACGCATACGCCGCGGAGAACAACCGATAACATGAGCGCCATCGGCATCCCTGCCCCCGTCGAGGAGCATCCGCACGACACGCGGACGAACTACCTCAACGTCGCCCACACCCTCAAGTCGTGGCTCACGACCGGCGATCACAAGCGGATCGCGATCCTGTACCTGATCTCGATCTCGACGTTCTTCTTCCTGGGCGCGTCCTTCGCGGGCATGATCCGGCTGGAGCTGATGTCGCCCGCGGGCGTCATCCTTGAGAGCGAGACGTACAACAAGGTCTTCACCGCCCACGGCGTCGTGATGGTCTTCCTGTTCCTCGTGCCCGGTATTCCGGCGATCATGGGGAACTTCATCCTCCCGATCATGATCGGGGCGCGCGACCTCGCCTTTCCCCGACTGAACCTGTTGAGCTGGTACCTCTACATGATCGGCGGCGGATTCATCGTGGCGAGCTTTGTCGGCGGTGGCATCGACACCGGATGGACGTTCTACACGCCCTATTCGTCGATGTACTCGAACGGCCAGGTCGGCCTCGCGCTGATCGGCATCTTCATCGCGGGTTTCTCGTCGATCACCACGGGCATCAACTTTATCGTCACCGTCCACAAGATGCGCGCGCCGGGCATGACCTGGTTCCGCCTGCCGCTTTTCGTGTGGTCGATGTACGCGACCTCCGTGGTCATCGTCCTCGGTACGCCCGTCGTCGCGATCACGCTCCTCCTGGTGCTCCTGGAGCGCGTCTTCCACCTGCCGTTCTTCAGCCCCGAGCTCGGCGGCGACCCCGTGCTGTTCCAGCACATGTTCTGGTTCTACAGCCACCCGGCGGTCTACATCATGGTCCTGCCGGCGTTCGGGATCATCTCGGAGCTGATCTCGAACTTCTCGCGCAAGCGGATCTTCGGCTACCACTTCGTCGCCTTCTCCTCGCTCGCCATCGCCGGACTCGGCTTCCTCGTGTGGGGCCACCATATGTTCGTGTCGAGCCAATCGATGTACGAGGGGCTGGTCTTCTCGCTTCTAAGCTTCCTCGTCGCCGTTCCGAGCGCGATCAAGATCTTCAACTGGACCCTGACCCTCTACAAGGGCAACATCCGGCTCCAGTCGCCGATGCTCTACGCCCTGGGTTTCCTGGGCCTCTTCACCATCGGCGGCCTCACCGGCCTGTTCCTCGCGTCGGCGGGCACCGACGTCCACCTTACCGCGACCTACTTCGTCGTCGCGCACTTCCACTACGTCATGGTCGGCGGTTCGCTGCTCGCCTTCCTCGGCGGCCTCCACTACTGGTGGCCCAAGATGACGGGGCGGATGTTCGCCGACGGTCCCGCGAAGGTGTCTGCGCTTCTCGTGTTCATCGGGTTCAACGTCACGTTCTTCCCACAGTTCATCGTTGGCTGGCTCGGTATGCCGCGCCGGTACCACTACTACTACTTCGCGCCGGAGTACCAGGTCTACAACGTCATGTCCACCCTGGGCGCGACCGTCCTGGCCCTCGGCCTGATCATGCCGCTGTTCTATCTCACGCACTCGCTGTTCAGCGGGGCGAGGGCCGCGGCGAACCCCTGGGGCGCGCACGGTCTGGAGTGGGAGACGACGTCGCCGCCTCCGACGACCAACTTCTACGAGACGCCCATCGTGCAGGACGAGGTCTACGACTTCGACCCGGTCGCTGAGTACGAGCAGCAGCGTGCGACGTCCGAGATCTTCGATCCGGGCCATCCGCACCGCCGCATCGACAAGGAAGGCGAGAGCAAGCCAGGCATCGCGGGCGCCGATCACAGCTCATCCCGTGCCGCCGATGGCCAGAAGGAGGACAGGTAGTTGGCGACCATCGCCCATCCGGGCGACCACGGTCACGGCGGTGACCACGGTCACGACGATCACGGTCCGTTGCACCATCAGTTCGAGGATATCGAGCAGCAGAACGAGTGCTATATCGTTGGAATGTGGACGTTCCTCGTCACCGAGGTGATGTTCTTCGGCGCATTCTTCCTGATGTACACCGTCTACCGGATGTATTATCAGCTCGACTTCTACCGGGCGCACGAGCATCTGAACATCCCGCTCGGAGCCGTCAACACCATGATCCTGCTGATGAGCAGCTTCTTTATGGTGATGGCGGTGCAGGGCGCGCAGCTCCACAATCGGAAGCAGGTCATCGGCAACCTGGGCCTCGTCCAGCTCTGCGCGATGGGCTTTCTCACGATCAAGTTCTTCGAGTACAAGGAGAAGTTCGCCGACCATCTCGTGCCCGGCGTGAACTTCACTCAGAACGCGGCAGAGCTTCACGGCGCGAATCTGAACCACGCGCAGATCTACTACGGCCTCTACTTCGGGATGACCGGCCTTCACGCCGTCCACATCCTGGTCGGCATGCTCGTCATCGGCGCCCTTGGCGCGATGTGGATCAAGCGAGACAAGCTGGTCACCGAGGACTACGTTCCGACCGAGCTTATCGGCCTCTACTGGCACTTCGTCGACCTGGTGTGGATCTTCCTGTTCCCGCTCATGTACCTGCTGCCTAAGCCCCACTAAACGAGAATGGCCAAGACTCCCCTTCAAGCGGCTCAATCCACCGACCACGGCTACCAGCATCACGTCGTTCCGACGTGGAAGTACGTCGCCACGCTGTTGGCCCTGACCGTCCTGATGCTCCTGACGGTCGGCGCGTACTACGTCGATATTCCCGCCGTCGGCCCGATCAGTGGCACGGTCATGAACCAGACGGTGGCCCTTATCATCGCCTGCACGAAGACCGCGCTCGTGGTGTTCATCTTCATGGGCGTGTGGTGGGGCACCAAGCTCCAGAAGCTCTGGGCCCTCACCGGATTCGTGTGGTTCTTCCTTCTAGGCCTCATCCTCATCGACTACCCCATGCGCGCCTACGAGAGCGTCCAGGGGTGGGAAGGCGAGAGAGGCAAGGCGGGCCATGGGCAAGACGGCTCTGCTCTCCCACGCGTCGTCACTCCGTCGAGCCAGGATCAGCCGGTTGCCCCAGACGAGATCAACCTGCGCCCGCGAGGCTAAGGCTCTTCCAACAAAGAGAAGCGGTCCCGCTCCCATCGGAGCGGGACCGCTTCTCTTTCAAGAGGCGTCGTTCTGGCCTGTCAGCCGTCGGAGCTCGGCCTCGATCCAGCCCGTGATCTCCTCGGCCGACGCGCCCTTGTCGAACGTCCGGGGCTCTCCCCACACCGCTTCGATCCGCTCCTTCGCAAAACCCGGCTTTAGGCTGCCATAGGGCATCACCTGCTCCGTATGCCTCATGCCGAGGCAGATGCAGGGTACGCCCGCCATTCGGACGATCAGAGCGACACCAGCCTTGATCTCCTGAAGCTTCCCGTCTGGAGAAAGCTGACCTTCGGGAAAGACGCAGACCGCCTCCCCGATCTTCGCAAGCTCCGCCGCATGGCGGAGGGCCCCACGATCGGGCTCGCCGCGCCGCACCGGGAACGCCTCAGAAAACCACATAGCCCAGGCGGTCAGGCGCATCTCGAACAGCTCGCTTTTCGCCATGAAGTGCAAAGAACGTGGCGAGACGGCGTGTACCACTGGAGGGTCACAGTCGGAACAATGATTGGGGAAGACGAGCAGTCCACCCTTCGCCGGAACACGTTCCCGACCTTCCGACCAAAGACGCCCTAAGATTTTGAACGTCAGCCAGCACACGCCTTTGATCAGAGGAAACGCGAACAGCTGGCGCCAAGCCGTGAACGGCGCCGGAGTCGGCAAGGCCAGAGTTTTCGGTTTCTCGACGGTGGGCTTGTCGCTCACGCCCCACCGCCCGTCAGAATGCGGCGCACGGCTTGAGGATACGTCCGATGCTCCAACACGAGGACGCGAGCCGCGAGCGTTTCCGGGGAGTCGTTCGCTTCGACCAGGCAGCGGGACTGGAGCACGACCGCCCCTTCGTCGTAGCGCTCGGTGACGAGGTGAACGGTGCAGCCGCTCTCCGCGTCGCCAGAGGCGAGAACGGCCTCGTGGACGCGCCGACCGTACATTCCAGGACCGCCGTGTCGTGGCAAGAGGCTCGGGTGGATGTTGAGAACCCGACCGGGGAACGCGTCGAGGACCTCAGAGGGCAGTAGACGGGTAAAGCCCGCGAGACAGACCACGGTCGCCTCCTGCAGAGCTTCCACGAGCCGGATTCCGTAGCCGTCCCCGGGTTCGACGACGGTTACGGGAACGTTCCCCGCGTTCCCCGCCGCTTCCGTTCCCGCGCGGGGGGCGATCACGACGAAGGGCATGGCGGGAATCGTTCCCTCGTCGCATCCCTTCAGAAGGGCCGCCATGTTCGAGCCTCGCCCTTTTGCCCCTACGAGGATCGCCAAACGCTCCATCGGCCTATAGTGTGGCCGCTCTCCGCACGATCGTGGGTCGGTATTCCCTGAGACCCGAAGTTCAGGCGCCTACAAGTCCTCGACGGTGAGCGCCGATCCGTCCGCAAACCGGATCGAGCGAACGCCTCGTCGCTCGCTCGGCTCTACACCGATTTCGATCTCGCCCAGACATCCTGTGAAAAGCCGCTGGACCACCTCCGGCTCGGGGGCTTGGAGGTCGAGACCGACGATCGGACCGCGCGGCTGCGCGAAGTTCGAGGTCGCCAAGCGTGCCTTGAGGAAAGGGGTGTAGAGGCAGAGGAAAAAAGGATACGGCGGATCCGCCGGGTGGAGATTGGTGCAGATCGTCTGCGGCTTAGCGGCCCTCTCCGGCGGAAAGCCCCGGAGGGCGAGAAGGACCGGATCGGGCTCGACCTTCTCCATCTCGCGGCCTTCCGCTACGAAGGTCCTTCCCTCTTCGAGCGATGCCGGGGCAAGGACAAGCGTGTCGATCCATGGCTCCGAAACGCCCGCGTCGGGTTGAACGAGCTCCAGGTTCGCACCGCCGAGGGCGATTCCCGAGGTGGTCGCCGATGGCCAGAAGGGGCCGGGGGGCCATGCTTCCTCGAACCCCGACTCCCGCAGGCGCCGATGGGTGGCGCGGAGATCGGGAACAGCGGCGATAAGATGGTCGAGCGTCATAAGGCCACCGGCCGCCGGGAATCCTCATTCCGACGGCCGCACGGCCTTAGCCTACTAGAAGCGGTAACCGACGTAGAAGCCGATGTTGTTGCCGCTGGAACCCTTGGTCTTGTTCGTGATCGTCAACGCGCTCTCCAGGTAGATCCGGTCGCCCAGTTCGGCGCCGACGCCCGCGCGGCCGGCGATCGCCTGGCCCCAGTGCTCCGTGCCCTTCTGGAACGACACGCCCGCGCCGACGAAGCCGTAGGTGCGGCGTCCCTCGCCGAGCTGCCGGAGGTAGAAGCGCTGGTTGAGCGTGAACGGGATGATGTATCCGTTGTCGCTCGTGTCGCCCTTGAACAGGTCGAGGGCGAAGTAGGTCTCGCCCGAACGGAACAGCGAGTTGTCGATCTTGTACTCCAGGCCGAAGGCGAGAAGCGTGCTGCTGATCTCGCGCAGGTTGTCGTCCAGGGGCAGGGCGACGCCCAAGCGGACGGAGACGTTGACCGGGATCAGCGCGTCCGGGTCCTGGGTCTGGGCGTGAGCGGTGGTGGCGGTTGCGACGCCGAGCGCCGCCGCAGCGATGGTAAGCACGTTCCTCATGTTTTCCCCTCTGGTGCGGAGACGGCGAAAACCCGTTCCACGTAGAAGCGTTCGCCGTTTTACCCCTTTTCCGACCTTGGGGTAGCGTCTTGGGGCGTCCATGTCCGCTATCAAGCTCGATCCGACCCGCTCAGCCCTGATCGTCGTCGACGTTCAGCCCACGTTTTTGCGGGGCATCCACGAGGCTGAGCGCGTTCTCGCCCGGTCGACCTTCCTGGCGCGAGCCTCCGAAGCGATGGGAGTCCCCATCCTCGCGACCGAACAGAACCCCGACCGGATGGGCGGCACCCATCCTGAAATCGCACCCCACGTCGGCGCGCCGTTCGCCAAGATGGCGTTCTCATGCATCGGGTGCGAGGACTTCGCGACCGCGCTCGAATTCAGCGGACGGCGGCAGGTCGTTCTGGTCGGCATCGAGACCCACATCTGCGTCGGGCAGACCGCCCAGGACCTCCTTGCCATGGGCTACGAAGTCGCGGTATGCCCCGACGGCGTCTCCGCTGGCTCCCTTGAGGCCCATAAGCTCGGGATGGAACGCATGCGCGACGCGGGCGTCGTCCCGATCCACACCGAGGCCGTCGCCTACGAATGGATGGGCACGGCGGAGCACTTCGCTTTCCGGCAGATTCTGGAACTCGTCAAGCGGTACCGGTAGGGAAAGTGGATAGTGAGGAAGGCGCACCGTCTTTGGAGAGAGGCGTGGCATCGCTTGGATTTCTACGACGGACGGATATACCTCTTCACCACTCGCGATCCACCCGTCACCACGCACTTCCCTCAGTGCGCCTTTGCTGCATCGAGGACTTCGAGCGCGTTCTCGATCGGCCCCTCGGCGCCCACGACGAGCGTCACGTGATCCCCAAAGCGCAAGGCCGTTCGACCACGCGGGGCAAGAGTCCTTCCGTCGCGTTCGATCATGGCGACGATAACGTTCTCAGGTAGGTGTAGAGACCTTATTTCCGCCCCATCGAGCCGTGAGCCGGTCTCGACGAACGCCTCGACCACTTCCCCCTCGTGCTCCGCGATCGGCGCTCCACCGTGAAGGTCGCGTTCGAGAAGAGCCTCGTAGATCGGTACGTCGTGGAGCAGTTCGGCAGTGGCGTAGGCCACGAAGGCGGCGACGAGCAGATCGTAGAGCAGCGCGTACTGTCCTGTCATCTCGATGATGAGCACCACCCCCGTGAGGGGAGCGCGAAGCGAGCCTGCGAGGATCGCCGCCATGCCCACGCTGGCGAGCACGGGCGCGGGGACGGCCAACGCGGGGATCGGGCCGACGCACCGCGCGACGAGGAGGCCGATCAGACTTCCCATCACGAGCAGCGGGGCGAAGAAGCCTCCGGGAACACCTGTCGCGTAGGAACCGACGGTTAGAGCAAGCTTGCCGACCAGGAGAGCGAGCAAAAGGCCAAGGGAGGCGCTTCCCAGCTCACCGCGCAAGGCCCGCTCCGCCAAGTGATGACCGCCTCCGGTGATATCGGGCCAGAAGGCCAGCAGGAGTCCCGTCGCGGCGCCGACCGTTCCCGCCGCGATCCAGCGGGGCATCTTCCGGCGCATCCGCCATCCGCTTCCCGCCATCAGGAGCCGGTTGAAGGCGACGCCCACAAGTCCCGTCGCGACGCCGACGAGAGCCATCGCGGGAATTCCTGAGAGAGGAACGATGGGCGGGGCGGCGAGATCGAACGCGCTCGCTCCGCCCAAGGCGAAGCGAGCGACGCCAACCGCGAGTACGGAACCGATCAAAGCCGTCCCGTAAGTCAGCGGCGACATTTCCTTCTTGAGCTCCTCCATCACGAACAGGAAGCCCGCGAGCGGCGCGTTGAACGCCGCCGCAAGGCCCGCGCCCGCGCCCGCCGCCACCAGGCTCCGGCGCGAACGGACGGGCGTCCCCACCAGCCGTCCGAAAAGTTCGCCCGTGGCCGCGCCGAGGTGGATCGTCGGCCCTTCCCGTCCCGCCGAGAAGCCGGCGGTGATCGCGGCACACCCGCCGACGATCTTGACGAAAGCGAGACGAAGAGGCCGAATCGGACGCATGCCCATGATCGCGGCCTTCGCCTGCGGGACGCCGCTCCCGCCCGCGTCCGGCGCGTAGCGGTCGGTCAGAAGTCCGGCGAGGCCTCCGAGAAGGGCTCCCGCCATGGCGAGAAGGATCGCTCCTACCACGCCGTGGCCCAGCATCTCGCGGGCAAAACCGTGGCCGAAGGCCTCCGAACGCTCGACGAGGAGACGGAAACACACCGCCACTCCCCCCGAAAGCGCGCCGACGCATCCAGCAGCGAGGATCGTTCTTCGACGGTCGAGGCGGTGAAGGAGACGCCGCCGAGCTTCTCGCACGTCGGATTTCCGATCCAAAGCAGAGGCGGGGCGAGAGAACTCTTCAGAGGCGTCGGGCGGCATAGATCCCCCTCATTATATCTCAATACGATATAATAACGCGGTGCTTGAACCGACGAAAGAGGACTACGAGTCTTTGGCGGAGTTCCGGAGCGCGCTTCGGCGGTTTCTCCGCTTCACGGAGGCGTCTGCCCGCGAAGCGGGGATCACGCCCCAGCAGTACCAGACGTTACTCGCCGTAATGGGCCAGCGCGAACGGGACTGGGCCTCGGTGGGTGAGATTCGGGACGCCCTCCAACTGGCGCACCATGCGACGGTCGGCCTCGTCGACCGTTGCCAGACGGCGGGCCTCGTCGTCCGAACGCCGCACGACGCGGACCGGCGCGTCGTGCGCGTCTCCCTGACCGAGGCCGGGCGTCGCGTCCTCGCCGCCATCGCCACCCGGAACCTCGCGGAACTTCGCGATCTCGACACGCTTATCGAGTCGCTCAAGGGGCTAAGAAGAGAGGTTTAAGGATCCGCGGACGCACGACCGCCCCTTGGTCAGAACCCGAGGTTCTTCCGGTGAAAGGCGATCTGCTCCCGAACGTGCTCGTCCCAATAGGCCCAGTCGTGGGCGCCCGGGAATTCCTGGTACTCGTGGTCGTAGTCCAGTCCCTTGAGATGGGCTTCGAAATCGCGATTGTCATCGATCAGGAAATCATCGATGCCGCAGTCGATGCGGATCGCCGGTCGCGGGGAAGCGATCTTCGCAAGCCCCATGAGACCGTTCTCACCGGCGCCATGAAGAAGACGATCGAATTCCGCCGTGTCGCGGTAGCGCGGGTTCGTACCGAAGCCCAAGGCGCCGGAATGGGCATGGGCCGAGCGGAATCGGTCGGGACGCCCAAGGGCGAAGCGGAGCGCGCCGTAACCACCCATCGAGAGGCCGCCGACCGCCCACTCGTTCTTCAGGGGCAGATAGGTGGCGAGCAAGGCAGGAAGTTCCTCCGAGAGGGCCGTGTAGAAGGCGGAGCCCTCTTCGGCGTCGACGTAGAAGCCCCGCCCACCGTCCGGCATCGCCACGACGACGGGAAGGCCCTCGACGTATCGCTCAAGGCTCGTACGCCGCGTCCACATGGTGTCGTCGTCACTCAGCCCGTGGAGAAGCATCCATGGAGTGTATGGAGGCGGCAATTTCGGGTCGGGGAGGAGCAGGGTGACAGCGGTCTGCTTACCGAGAGCGTGAGAGAAATACTGGAGTCGGGCGAGAGGCACGGACGGAGTGTAACCCGCAAGAGGACGAACGATATTCTTGCGTCGGCTAGCGCAAGAACGCCCAACCTTCACCTATAGGCTGGACCCGGGACAATTTACATCTGTAAATTTGGATCCCAACTCAAAAATGATCCCTGATCTCAAAAAAGAATCGAAAATTGCGCCTCGAGGCGCAATTTGTGATATATTCAAGGCGTAGGAAGCGACGAGGCAGCAAAGCCTCACGCATCCACCGACCGAGGCCCGCAAGGGACCGAGGCGACGAGGACAAGGACGTGCAAGACACGTCCGACAAGCAGAGGGGAGAGAGATGAAAGACAACACCACGCCGGACGCCATCCTGATCGAGCGATTCCAGAACGGAGACAACGCCGCTATGGACACGCTGATCTCGCGACATCAGGCACGGGCCTATCAGTACGCCTATCGACTGACCCGTGACCGAGACATCGCCGCCGACGTGGTAGCCGACGCCTTCGTCCGCGTCTACCGCGCCGCCCACACTTTCAAAGGACAGAGCGCGTTCACGACGTGGCTGTACCGCATCCTCACCAACTGCTTCCTCGACATGCGTAAAAAGGCGGGCAGCCGTCCCACGGTCAGCCTCGACGCTTCCCTACAGACAGAAGACGGCGCTCTCGAGCGACAGCTTGAGTCCGAAGGCAAGACGCCTCACGAAGAGGCCGAGCGTGCCGAGCGTGGGCGAGCCGTCGCCGCCGCTGTGGAAAACCTGCCTGAGTATCAGAAGCAGATGATCAACATGTTCCACGTCGATATGCTTTCCTACGAGGAGATCGCGGAGCAGATGAACCTCCCTATCGGTACCGTCAAGAGCCGACTGAACCGCGCCCGTCTCGGACTGCGCCACCAGCTTGAATCCGATCGCGAGCTGTTCGGCACCGAGACCTTCGCCTACGCCGAGTAAGACACGATTTCGATTCGAGGAGAGACTTTAATTTTTCAGACAGGCCCCGCCTTCGTGCGGGGCCTGTCTTGTTTTTGCGCCTCCCGCCGCAAAATTGGGGCATACTGGAGAGGCTTTTCGAGGAGGAACGACGGCGATTCGACACGTGCTGCTGGTGGAAGACGACGCGAACGACGCGCGACTGACGACGCGATACCTAGGCCGCTGGAAGCAGCCTCTCGACGTTCATGTGGCGACGAACCTGGACGACGCGGTCGAGTACCTCCGCAAGACGCCTCAGGTCTCCTTGATCCTTCTCGATCATATGCTTCCTGGCTGTTCGGGAATCGATCTTCTCGGCACCCTACGCGACAACGGCTCGACATGCATGGTGCCGGTGGTCATTCTCACCGGCAACTCCGACGGTCGGGTCGTCCAGCGTGCCCGGGAAGCGGGCGCCAACTCGTGCGTCCTCAAGCCCGTCGATCCGGCGGACTACGAGCGCACCGTCTCCTCGATCGCCGACTTCTGGCTCGGCGCGAATCTCATCGTCCGGCGAGAAGACCGGGCGAGCCTGATCTAGTTCGGGTCGAAGAGGCGGTAAAGAGCCTAGTGCCCCTCGGTCTTCCCTTCCCCCGCACATGCGCGTTCCAAAGGCAACGCCCGTAAAAACGATAGAGCGCGCAGAAGAGTCTTCTGCGCGCTCTATCGTCGAGTCGTAAATCTCGTGTGCTCTTACAGAAGGCCTTTGGCCTTCTCCACCACCGCCTCGGCGGTGATGCCGAACTCCTTCATCACCGCGTCGCCCGGGCCGGAGAGGCCGAAACGGTCGATGCCGACCTGAGCATCGCTATAGCGGGGCCAAGCGATCGTGGAACCGGCCTCCGCCGATACCTTTGGGGTGCCCTTCGGAAGAACGGAGTTCTGGTACTCCTGGCTCTGGAGCGCGAACAGCCACCAAGAAGGCATGGAGACGACGCGGGCAGAGATTCCCTCGGCCTCCAGGGTCTCGCGGGCCTTGACGCAGTGCTGGAGCTCGCTGCCGGTACCGATCAGGATCACCTTCGCGTCGGGCGAATCCTGAAGGACGTACGCGCCCTTCTGGAGCGGGTGGTTCGTCACGTCGTCCGGCGTGAGGGCAGGGAGGGCCTGACGGGAGAGCGCGAGGAGGGTCGGCGTCTCGTGCGACTGGACGGCCCACTTCCAGGCGGCGGCGGTCTCGTAGCCGTCGGCGGGGCGGATCACGTTGAGGTTCGGGATCGCGCGAAGCGAGGTGATCTGTTCGATCGGCTCGTGGGTCGGTCCGTCCTCGCCGACGCCGATCGAGTCGTGGGTGAACACGAAGATGCTGGGCGTTTCCGCAAGGGCGGCAAGACGGATCGCGGCGCGGCAGTAGTCGCTGAAGACGAGGAACGAGGCGCCGTATCCTCGCGTTCCGCCGTGAAGGGTGATCCCGTTGACGGCAGCCATCATGGCGAACTCGCGGACGCCGAAGTTGACGTTCTTGCCGCCGGGCGTCGCCTTCTGGAAGTCTCCGTAGGCCTTCTGATGAGTGAGGTTGCTCTCGGTAAGGTCGGCGGAGCCGCCGATCAGGCCGGGCAGGTTGGCGGCGACGGCGTTGATGACGATCTCGCTCGCTTTGCGGGTAGCGACCTTGTCCGCGATCTTGGGAAGGCTATCGAGCCAGCCATCGCCGTATTCGCCCGCGATGAGACCGCGCAGGGCGGCGGCCTCGTCGGGGAAGGCGGCGGCGTAGCCGTCCAGCGCGTTCTTCCACTGGGTGTGCGCCTCCGTGGCCGCGAACGACTCGTATTGCGCCTTGACATCGGCATCGATGTGGAACGGCTCGGGCGAGATGCCGAGGTTCGCCTTGGTGGCGGCGAGTTCTTCGGCGCCGAAGGGGTTAGAGTGGGCCTTGCTGGTACCCGCAAGCTTCGGTGAGCCGTAGCCGATCACCGTCTTGCACATGATGAGCGTGGGCTTGCCGGTCTCGGCCTTGGCCTCGGTGATCGCGCGGTCGACCTCTTCGACGTCCTCACCGTCCGCGACGCGGATCACGTGCCAATCGTAGGCGCGGAAGCGGCTCTCGACGTTCTCGGTAAAGGCGATGTCGGTCTTGCCGTCGATCGTGATGCCGTTGTCGTCGTAGAGCCAGATCAGCTTGCCAAGCCCGAGGTGCCCCGCTAGCGAGGCGGCTTCACCGCTAACCCCCTCCATGAGGTCGCCGTCGGAGCAGATCGAGTAGGTGTGGTGGTCGACGACGGTCTGGCCGGGCTTGTTGTAGGTCGCCGCGAGGTAGGCCTCGGCGATCGCGAAGCCGACGCTTGTGGCGACGCCCTGACCCAAG